>Ga0208523_1000003_pt1 | contig 81404 bp, 90 predicted proteins | sample ETNtaG_17_FD_185770 | JGI IMG/M metagenome (GOLD analysis project Ga0208523, IMG submission 185770) | Marine microbial and viral communities from oxygen minimum zone, Eastern Pacific Ocean - ETNP201302PF82A (SPAdes) (version 2) | ecosystem: Environmental > Aquatic > Marine > Oceanic ...
AATTTATCGCAGGGTTTTTACGGTATGAGTGCAGTGACATTTGAAAATCAGGCGGGTTCAGTGAACACCAAGCCTGTCGCAGCACTTGGCACAAATACGACTGGTACGGTAGGTAATGAGTTTGTAGCCAACGCTAGTAATTCATCTGATGCGGATAATGACACGTTAACCTATCAATCGACACTGCAAGTGCCAACTGGCTCTAGTGCGACATTGTTAGATGCCAGTACCGTCAACCCAAGATTTACCATGGATGTGGCTGGAGAATATGTTTTAACTCTGATTGTCAATGATGGTACTGAGGATAGCGACCCTGCAACTCAGACAATTACAGCGGTAGAGGCCGGCAATGTGGTTGCCAACGCAGGTAACGATTCTGTTCAATACGTAGGGCAATCGTTCGTGTTATCCGGTGCAGCGTCTACTGGTGGCAGTACATACAGTTGGTCCATTGCACAAGCGCCAGCAGGTTCATCCCCATCAATTACTAATCCGACTCAACAGAATGCTAGTTACACAGCTGATGCAGTCGGCCTCTACGAATTTCAATTAACAGTTGACGGTGCTTCAACTAGCTCAGTGTTTGTACGTGTACGCAATGCTGTTGCAAACAAAACACCCACTACAGCAATACGAACCAGCGGTGAGTTTGAACTAGGGCGAACAGTAACGTTTATCGGTGAAGGAAAATACAATGCTTAAATATCAATTTACAGACAGGGGTATTGTCGTTGAACGCCCTGCAAGTCAAGGATCTAATCGTGGATGCTTTTCGCCAACAATTATTCCAACGGCTAATATTACAGGCTGGCAAGCACCGTATGACTGGATTTTGTATTTCTCCACGGACCACGTAAGTGGCAGTGGTGGCACGTGGGTGGTGCTTGTTTCTGGTGATCCGACAGATTCTAATAATTGGGTGGATTACGATACGGCTATCGCCAATGGTGATTTTGATTATTTGCCTAGCAAACCCAGTGGCAACCCCGTTTATATCGATACGGTTTCAGCAGGAACGCAGACAGAAACACCTTGTGCCCGCGTCATTGATGGGGTGGTCTATTTAACTACACATAACAACAGTGGCCCTGGTTATGATGGGGGGGATATAAGAGAGCAGACAACGTCAATAGCCACATCATCTGACGGTATTAATTTCACCAGACATGATTATGTGCTGACGTATGATCCTCGTTTTGGTACTGGTACCGGACACACGGGCTATTTCGAATGGGATGTTAATGACGGTAAACTCAATTACCCTCACACATACATCGGTTACAGTACTGCAGGTGACTATTCAGCGTTATGGGGCACAGACGTTGTTACCAATCGATGGGAATTGCTACAAGTATGGAAGAAAGACGTTGGACGCGTAGTTGAAAATGTATCTGGCTACACCAACCCAGAGTTAGTGATGACCCTAAGCCCCTCTAGCCTTGTAAAACAAGACGACGGTTCACTAATGGCGCTAGCGGAAATAAGAGAGCAAGGCGGAGGCGGTGCGCAACTTGTACCGCGTTTTTCTATTCCAGTGTTAATTGCCGACGATGGATTTACGCGTTTAAGTTACGCTGGTGAGCCTGCTCAAGGAGGGCCAGACGCAGTTAACCAAGTCGTATTAAGAGATACACTTGAATATCAAGGGCGCAAGTTTAAGGTTTACCGCGCTGTAGGTGCTGGAACATCTACTACTGCGGTTGGCGCTATTGGTCTGATGGAATTTGAATTGGTGGACGGTTCACTTCCACTGCTCGACCCGCCATACCCTGAACGAGAGGATATTTCGTTTATCGGCGCATCGTCTTTGCCTGATAATGTAAAACGAATGACTGGACAGGGCTCTATTGCGTTTACTGCAAATGGTTTGGAATTAACTTTAGCAGCTGGTGAACGTGAGGGATTCTACTTGCCGGATGTATCAACCAGCATGAAAATGTTGGATGTAACCTGGTTAAATGCGCGACTGACTACGTTTGACTACTGGAAGCCGCACGCAGGTTTTGCCAAAGACTACATTCGCGGTTCAGCGCTGGACGTCCAAGATGTGGTTTACACCAGCTACGAAACTTCGAGTGATTTGGATAGACAGTTGACTGTTATTCAAAAAGTAGGTGGTGTGGAGAGTGCCACCAGTTACCCGTTTGACCGTATCGGTTATGGCGGCTCGTACACTAACGGCGAATCAGCCCAAGCACCCACAAGCTACGGTTTACGCTGGATGCCAATAGAGGACCGTGTATCACTCTTAAGTAAAGACACCGAACGTGGATTTGTTGATGCTTCCGGCATGTTAAACGGTGAGTACGTGCCGTTCATTGAAATAGAAAATACCGAGGCTGCTGACCCCATAACCGTCATTATTGAAGGTATTGGTTTTGGTCAAGCGGGTGACATTCAGTATCAATGGGCAATAGATAATAAACCTGCAACTTCAAACGCTACTATATCTGAACCTACAGCTAAGAATTTCGACATTAATATCGATGTAGCGGGAAGCTATGAAATCGGACTAGTTACCAGTGATGAAGACGATTCTAGCACTAGAATTACACAAAGTTTCGACGTTGAAGGTCCAAACCAACCCCCAACCGTGGTTCTAGGGCCAAACCAGTCCGTCGAGTCTGGGCAAACTGTGTATTTAGATGCCACACAAAGTACGGCCGGTTCTCATCCGATTGCCAGCTATGAGTGGACGCAGACTGCAGGGGACACCGTAACGTTGGTTAATTCAACTACGGCCAGCCCAAGCTTTATCTCCCCAAGCGAGAATGATGCCCAGACGTTAACTTTTAGTGTTGTGGCCATCAACACTGAGGGAACCCGAAGCGCGGCTAAAACGGTTTCAATTGCCGTGGCCGCTTTCAACTTCGACGGTAGTATTTTGGAGTTAATCGACTCGGTAGCCTTTGAGTTGATCACAGATGGTAACTTAATGATTTACCCTGGCAGAGCGAACCGTGAGATTATCAAACTTCGTCCGAGTAGCGAGTTAGGTTTGGTAGTTGATGATGATGGTTGTATAGACTTCGAAGCCACCGCTAACACAATTAGCAAGCTAGAAGTAATCATATATAACACTTCTGAAAAAGCGCGAATCGACTCAGACACCACCGCTATTGTTTTTGAAGGGCCAGAAGCTCATTGCCGCTTCGGAGACTTCCAACCTAAGAGCGCGAGAGAACCTTTTGACGTTGCAGTAGTGCTTTATATTGAAGGGGATGGAAGAGGCGTTGTTGTCTACTCAACCAGTGAAGCGCTATCGACGCAAGGGGCCTCACCAATAAGCGCGTATGTACAAGCTAACTTAGGTGCATAACTACAATGGCCAAGGATGGCTATTGTTCATTTACAGTCTTGCTTAAGGGTAGTATGCTTGATTGAAAATTAGGCTAATTGACGATACTTAGGCGGCAAGATGGGCATACTCGATCCCTCTAAGCTCAATATAAAAGTTGAGCAAATTCCTACCGAAAGTGAAGTTATTAAAATCTTCAATGAACGACAGAAACTTGTCGCTCTATTTATCTGTTCGCCTATGGCCGTTAAGAAAGGCCGATACACTTTTACTTCAGTGCTTCTAGACGTTAGTTATGAGGATAGTGTCTGCCAGATACTCAACTCATTTCTAGCTGCGGAAAAGAGTGGAGATTATCGCAAGTTCTTAAACTTCAAAACGCGGTCCTCCGATGTATCTTATTTTTCTATAAATACCCTTCGCTTAAAGCTCTCATACTTTGGCGTCTGGGTGCTAATTATCTTGAGTTCACTTGGTATTAATCTCGGTTTAATGAAGTATTTGGGGCACTAAGATGGACTCAACAACCTTGCTAGCACTCTTGGGAGTGATGGCCACTATTAGTGGTGTAGCGGTAACAATCGCGCTATTTATCATATCGGGAATAAAATCTGATATGAAAAGCGCACATGAAAGTTTTTCACAAAGTAATAAAAACCTGTGGGAAACCGTAAATAAAAATCACGCCACAGCAAACGCCTTAGCCACAAAAATCGCGGGAGAACTCGCAGCATTTAAAGAACACGTAGCATTAGCTCACCCGAGGGAAGAACGCGTTAACGAAAAGCTTGAATTCAACAAGCAGCATATCGACCAAGCCCTCTCAGGCATAAACCACCGTCTTTCGAAACTGGAATCTGACCAAAGTATCGTCATTCAGCATATGACCCAGATCAGTAACCAGCAATCACAAACAATGTCCTATTTAAAAGAACTGGTTAAAAACAAAAATTTTGAGGCTAAAAATGGCTAACTACTCCGCAGACCCAAGAGTCCAAGCTTACGTCGCTCAAATTGTGAAACTAGAAGCGGGGTACGTAGATAACCCTCACGATAAAGGTGGGCCTACGAACTGGGGAATTACTGAAAAGGTTGCACGCGCTCACGGTTACACTGGCGCTATGAAAGATATGCCGCAATCCAAAGCCCGAGAAATCTACTTACAGACCTATTGGTTTGGCCCTCGTATCTCGGAGCTGGCTTCGGTAAGCCCTGATATAGCGTGGGAGGTGTTTGAAGCTGGGGTAAATCTTGGTACCGGCACAGGAATAAAGTTCCTGCAGCGTGCGTTGAATGCCTTTAATAAGATGCAAACCATCTACATCGATATAAAGGTGGATGGGATATTTGGTAGCAAAACCCTTAAGGCCTTGCAGCTTTACTTTGCCCATCGTAAAGCCTTGGCCGAACCTGTTCTTTTAAAAGCGCTCAATTGTTTACAAGGTGCTTATTATTTAGAACTGGCCGAATCCAGAGAGACAGACGAAACATTTGTCTTTGGTTGGATAAATAAGCGCATAGCGCTAAGAGATTGACGATAATTGGAGCTACAACATGAAAGCCGCATTAATACTTCTTTTTAGAAACTTTGGTGCCGCATTGCTGACACGACATATGATTTTGTTCTTGTTAAAGCTTGCGGCGAAATTTACTGAAAACAAAATCGACGACAATGTTGTTGGTTTGATCAACGCAGGGTTCAAAAGTGATATCGAATCTATGCAGTGGTATATCGAAGCGATATCAAACGAGGTTGAAATCGAACTGAGGAAAAGGCGAGAGGCGGAGCTTGCCGAAAGCGAGGTGATTGGTGAACCCTCAACCCCTACACCAGACCCCCGCCCAGAGCCACCAGAACCGACAAAACAAAAGTAACTAAACCCTAGAAACAAAAAAGCCACTCTAAGAGTGGCTTTTTTATGGGTTTCACTTAATTTGTGTCACGAAACTAAACTCGTGTCGTACTCGTGTCATTTCGTGTCCCTTTCGTGTCACCTTTCGGTACTGGTAAAAGAGGTAAGTTGTTGATTTGTCCCCTCTTTGTACCTTCTTGTTTGGTGGAGCTGGCGGGATTTGAACCCGCGTCGATTATTTCCTAAATAGCTGATAAGCTTGGTTTTTTATTCGTGCCATTGGTGTCTCGTGCCGCACTCGTGTCATTTTGGATTTTTTTCTCGTAATCCTCGATGAATTTACCATAGTGTCGAAATAGCATTTCTGGCGAAGAGTGGCCCATCCAATTTGCCAACTGCCACAAGTTAATTCCCTCACTAATATGTCGGGTCGCGAAAGTGTGACGCATTTGGTAAGGGTATCGGTATCTTACTTTTGCAGCGGTAAGAATTCGACTCCATTTGTGTTTACGAAATGAGTCTGGGTTTATCCGGTTCAACTCCCCCTCTGGCAGTTCCATTCCAAACTTTAAGTTTTTAGGGAACACAAAACCACGACCCAGATAGGAAAGTTCTCTTTGCCGGTTAAGGGCATTCATCGCGCTTTCATTTAAAGGTATGGCACGTTTACCGGCTTTTGATTTTGGACCCTTGATCTCGTTATGCACAATGGCCGCTTTTACGACTAAGGTGTTGTGAATGAAATCTACTTCGTTCCATTTAAGCGCCGACCATTCACTAGGCCGCATCCCCGTATTGAAAACCAGCTCAACAATATTTAGCTCTTCCGGTCTGCAATGCTCATAGATTGCTTCGACTTCTTGTGGTGTGAACGGGTCGATATCATCGTGGCCACCGTCTAAATCTACCTTGTTATCTTTTTCTACGTAGTTAGAAAGCTTCACACCATCAATCGGATTGGTTGGTACCAGTCCGTCAGTCACAGCTTCGGCCAGCGCGGTACGTAAAAAGCTGAATTTGTTTCGCAGGGTTTTAGGTGAGTTCCCAGACTTGAGAACGAAGCTTTTCAAAACTTGCGGCGAGAGCTCGGTCACAGGAATAGGGTGGAGTTCCTTAACCGACGTCTTTAGTTTTTCGTAGCCTTTAATAGTGGAAGGTGAGAGCCCCCGTTTCTTGACGCTCTCAATATATTCCTCCAAGTACGCTTCAACAGTCTTGCCCCACGCTACAGCGCCACCGAATATTTTTAGCTTTGGTGAGCTGGGGAAGTAATCCGCATATCGGAAAGTTTCACGCTCAATCTTATTTAATATCTCACCGCGTAAGTTACCGGCGTATTTGATATTTGATTTGTTGACTGGAACCTTAAGGAGTTCTCGGCAGCGAACCCCTTTATATTCGAAGTTAATTTGAATACGGTCTTCTTTGGCCCCAGGCCTAATAGTTACCCCGCGAGGGAGTTGCCCCCATTTCTTATCCATCGTTCTACCGCTTCTAAGTCAATCCAAAGTTCGCGAACACCCTCAGTTTTAAAGGCATGAATACCTTTAACCCACGTTCCGCGTTTAATTCTTTTTCGTACCGATTCAATATCTTCACCAGATAGCTCACAGTATTTAGTGAGTGGTACGGTTCTTAGGCTAGTAGTCACATTAATAGCAACAGGGTAGTTATCATTAGCTGAGTTCGTCATATCGTCAATTTCCAAATTGTAAAAGTTAGCTTACTAAGGGAGTGGGTTCCGTTCGTGGTCTTTACACACAAGTTCCCTACATACAAACCCCCAAATTTTCGTTTTTTGAAGCTTCGCGGTTACTCCATCCTTTACCCAATCAACCGGAGCAGGTTGACTTACCGTTGCATACTCATGACAGTATTTACAGTAGGGGACTTTAAAGCGTGGTTTCTCGTTCATAAAATCAATTTCCAAATCAAAGGCTGGCTTTCACCAGCCTATAAAAGTTAAACAGCTACGCGGTTCTCGGCATCTAGTTCTTTATGTGAGGCCTGTAAAACCTGTCCGATATGAGGCGTGATACGTTGGATACATTGCCATGTGAAGCTGGCTCGTGTGTCGTCCATCGCGCTATCAATCTCGTCTAACATCATTAAAGGTAATACACGGTGAGTCAAAATACGACCTAAACCTATGCGTAGCGTTAAATTAGCAAGGTCTTTACCCGAACCTGATAGCGTTCTTAGCGGCTGGCCATCAACAACAACCTCGAAATCCTGTCCCACTTCAACGGACTGGAATTCGCCACCGGTCATTTCACTCATAAGCATCGAGGCCACTTTATTAAGTGAAGGCAATAGGTGACTCTGAACCTTAGCTTTCACCACTTTAAGTGCTTCACGAGCCCGAGACAGTTCCGATAAACGCTCTTCCTCTGCAGCTACACCCTCAATACTTTTATTATAGGTGGTCAAAGCCTGTTCGTACTGCCCAGAAAGGTGCTCGTAGTTCGCCCATTCTTGACGGGCCGACTCTAGCTGGCTAATGACATTACGTAAGGTCGCTTCAGTATTCTCAGGGAATTGTTGTGTAATACTGTTAAGCGTTTCTTGCGCTTGATCATAATTCGCTTTAGCTTCACCGTAAGCTTGCTTCAAACCTTCAAAATGCGTTGCTTGACTGTCATACATCCGCATCTGGTTATCATACTGGTCTTTTATCCGCTTACAGGTACCTTCCCAGTTCTTAATTTGCTGGTCGTTCATCTGAGAAATATTCGATACATGGCTCTTATAGTCCTTGTTCTCTTTCTCAAACTGCAGTATTGCAGACTTAGCCGTGCGAACTTCATGAAGCGCGGTTCTCAAATCATCAATATTTAAGCCCTGCAGCTCTTCTAATACCGTGTCATGCTTCTTGTTTATCGCCAATTGTGAATGGATATCAACCCATTCTTTTACTGTTAAGTTTGGAGCCTCTTCCCTAACTGGTAGTTTTTCCAGTTCTTCAATCTCTGCAGATAAATGGAAGTGGTGCTTACAGCTCGGGCACTCTATAGTGTGTGAAGCCTTAAGCTCTTGAATGCGATTATAACGTTCGTGTTGAGCCCACGCTTCGGTAAGTGCCTCGACTTCTGGCCACTCGGCGTTAGGTTCACAAGGCTTGCATTGCGCTTCTAGACGCAAGAACTCAGCTTCAACCTTCACCGCTTTATCAAGGTTATTCTGAAGGTTCAGTTCCACGGTGGTTAACTGGGATACTGTACTTGGCATACCGTTAGTTAACGTCGGGAACTCAGGGGCTTTCATCGTAGGCGATAAAAGCTGTGGTTTTTCTGGGTAAATCGGCTCTTCGGGTTGTACAGGTTTTGTTGGCTCCGTTGGTACCGAGACCGCTTTTGCCGTTAACCAGTTCTCAAGACTTGTTTTATACGTCGATAACGCATTCTCTATATCGGCCTTAGGAGTTTGAGGTTGAGTCGGCGCCACGGGTTCTACCAAGTTCTTTTTGTGAGTGTCGATAACCGCACGCAGTTCTCTAATCTCTCCGGCCATATTATTAGCAAGCCCATCCATCTGCGTAAGGCCAGCTACCGAATCAATCATTTGTTTACGTTCAGTTGGGCGCATATCCGCAAGCGCTTGTATATCGCCTTGAGCGCACCAGTGAGCAATTCGGAACACATCAAAACCATAACCCAGGGTTCTAACTACCCACTGATTTACAGGCTTGGTACCACTTACGATAGGCTCATTTTTATGAAAGACTTCAGACTTAGATTTGGTACGGCTGATAGTGTACGTCTCGCCATTGATAGCAATAACAACCTCTACCTTCATTCGCTTGTAATCGCCAGCAATGCCGCGAAGTGCTTTGTTACCAAAGAGGGCAAAGCCTACCATTTCAAAGTTAAGTGATTTACCTTTGCCGTTCGCTCCGGTGATCAAGGTTGAACCTGCATTTAGTTCCAACTCGTTTTTAATTGTTTTGCCGTTCGAGAACGTTAAGTCATATTTAATTGAAGAAAGCATTATTCAGCCTCCGCGCTTAGGTCCATAAACTGGCCCCAAAGTTGATTCGTAGTTTCAGTTGAAACGTTGTGTTCCGCCATTGTCGATTTGAAGATACCTTCTAAGTCGAAGCTATCGAGATTAACTTCCAGTTCGTCGTCTTTATTTTCCGACACACGTTTGAAAGTCAGGCTCAAACAATCCACTTCAGCAATCGGGGCCTCCGTTGGTAGAAGCGTGATTCGAAGGTTCATGTTTTTGAACTTATCAGGGTCAGCTTCTAAGGCCGTGGTTGCTTCTTGAAGCGAGAGCGTTATGTAGAGCTGGTTGTTTGGGTCCTCGGCATGCGAGTAGGGTTGCATAGAGCCGGTAACCCAGACTGGCGTATCACCTTCCATAAAAATACGGGGGGTATGATAGTGGCCAGTGATAACCGCAAGTGCTGTTTGCATTTCTTCAAACGGGATCAAGTTATCTGTCGCTGAGCTATCTTCACTAAAAGCAAGAATGTCCCAATGACCAAAGGCGAAGAAACCTACCGGTGGCTTAATCTCTGCCGCAATTTCTTTCGCAGTTTTAAAAGGGTGCCACGGGTAGAAAACAAAGTGCTCTTTATCAATGGTTAGTTTGAGTGCGCTTTCTGAAACAACATGAATATTCGGAACGTGAGCCACAAGCTGTGTAAATACATCAAACGAGCTTTTGAACTGGGTATCTCTCGAAGCGTCATGGTTGCCGCGAATTATCACGAACTGACGGTCAGGATAATTACTGGCCGCGAGACGATAAACGTCGGCCGCAAATAAAATATCTTCTTCAGGAACGCGAAACTTATCAAACAAGTCTCCCATACAAACGTGAAGCTTATACCCTGGCGAGTTAACAATACCCGCAAAGGTATCTTTCACCATTTCTTCGCGCTCACCTTTGCGGTGTGTTGGTACGCCGGTATTAAATTTACGTGCTAGGTGAGGGTCACCTAACGTCTGAACAAAAGAGGGGAGTTTAATTAAATCGTTTAGCGATTCGATTGGTTGCATTTGCATCGTCAATTTCCTAAATAAAAGTTTATATTATGGTTTCATAAAAACTAAAAAGTGAGTTAATCCTGAACGGCCTGAAACTTGCCCAAATAGTGGTTTAACTGGACATAGAGGAAGTATCTCTTTGAGTTTTATTTGAGTTTCATTCCATTTGAAAACAAGTGTTCCCCCAGGTTTCAAAACTCTTAAGCACTCATTGAATCCTTTGTTCAAATCTTCTCTCCAATCATTACCTAATTTACCATATTTTGCGGCAAGCCAACTTTTAGGACCTGCTCTCTCTAAATGAGGTGGGTCGAAAGCTACAATGTTGAAAGTGTTATCAGCAAAAGGAAGTTCTCTAAAATCCATTAAAGTGTCGGGTTCAATTTTTATAGTTCGAGTCCCATCCGATTTATGCGTTCTATCTGTAACAGTTATAGTCTCGTTTCTAATATCACCATATACTGCAGAGGGGTGAGCTTTATCCAACCACCACATTCGAGACCCTGAACAAGGGTCTAAAACTGTTTTTTGCATCGTCAATTTCCTAAATAATAATTGAGGGGACTTGGCCCTCAGTAAAGTTAACTCTAATTTTCCAGTTTAAATCTGGGCTAAAATACGGCCAGTATTCGAGTACAAATCTTTTAATATCTGGATAGACACCAACAGCGTGTCCCAGCACAGCAAAGCATAAAACTCGGTAAGCCGCATTAGGGTTCCTAAGTTCATTGAAGTCCTCAAACTCTTCGGATTCTTCATCTGGTTCCCAAGGTTGAACAATTCGGGGTAAAAAGTTCTGGTCTGTTATATGTCCTCTTCGCCACAACAAAACCAGCTTTGCCAGCCTAGCATTCCTCCAAATTAAAGTATTAATTTCAGTTTCAGCGTGTAAGGCCCATCCACAAGTAACCTCAAGCATAGGTTTATCTCCACGTAAATTGAAACTGCGTGAGTTCTTCAAAACGCATAGACTTCTTAGGCCAGCTTAGAATTAGGGATGCTGGGACTTTAAACCAGCCATCAATACTTATGAAATGGAGGTAGAAGTAGTAGAGGCCCCCAGCTTTGGTTACCTTGGTTGCTTCGCGCCATTGACGTTTCTCAATTCGAGAGAAATCAAAGCGGGAACTTTCAGCAATACTTTTTACTTCCGCGTAGGCCGTTAAACCTTTTTCGGTAACAAGATAGTCTGAGGGTTTTGATGAAACGATACGTTTGCGAACGCGAGACTTGTTTACATCAGCATGATCTTCGAAGCGATATACATGAGCGCCCAGCGCTTTCATATTCTCTTCGAAGATATCTTCGGAGGGTTTACCAGTGTTTTGCATCGTCAATTTCCTAATTGTATAAAACTTATTTTGTTTTATTTAGAGTTAATACTCTTTTAGGTTTATCACCTTTATCATCTGATGTTGACTGGCGTGTGCCGCGTCCCACTTTCTGATTTATGATAATCCCTTGCTTCTTGTTCTTACGTCGAGAGCGTAAGTACATAGAATGTAGTTCAACCATTCTCTTACGAGCATGGTCTGCTTCGGATTCGGTTACTCTACCGTCAGGCTTTCCCCAGAGGTTAAAGCGCTGGGCACCAGTACGAATACGATTGAGGTATTTTATAGAATTAACGTGAAAGCCTATCGCATCGTATAGTTCTCTTGAGCTGACTTTCTTAGGAGAAATAACCGCACGAAGTTGCTCATAAATATCCCTACTTAACGGTTTGTTAGTTAAGATTCGGAATTTATTTTTACGACAATAGGTGACCACCCAAAGCCAGCAATGGATAGGTTTTTCAAATTGTAATTTTTTAGAATTATATTTAAGGCTTACACCTTCAATTCCAAAAGTGGCGTTATCCATGCTCAACTCGTCAATTCATATTTTAAAAAGGCTCCTAGTGGAGCCTTTATAATTATTATCTAAATTAATAGGTATTATGCTTAATAATACCGTGTTATGCAACGTTAGTAGTAGCGACAAACAATTTATTATTAAGTAAGCTGATAAGCCGGTTTTGAATTTCTGGATGTAATTTAGAAATATATGGATGTAATTCAGAAACTTGCGGAGAACCTGCCAAAGCTTGGAATACATAGGCTTTCAAATTTCCTGGTACTTCTTCAAGACCTGTGAACATCGTACTGTGGGAAAGCTCTTTAGCCCTTCTCACATCCTCAACCCAGCGATTAAAACGCTCATCATCTAAATAATATTTATAAACTGAACTGACACCTACACGTTTCTTTTCTCTACGATATTTCATACCAAACGAAGTAAGAACACGGCGAACAAACTCATGACGCTTCTTGTCGGTATCACATAAGGGCATGCGGATACCTTGAAGAATTTCTAAATCCCTCGCGTGGGCTAATAGAAAATCAAAAGCGCGGTCTTTTTCTAAATCCGTTATTTCTCGGCCATCGTAGGTGGGGATATCATTTAGAAATATCACACCCAAATGGTAGAAGAAGCCACGGCCCAAGCCTTGGTGATCTGCAAACGCCGTTTTATCTTTATCGTGTCGCTTAGTATCAAAGCGGTTAATCATATCTATAAGAAACAGGTCGTCATTGTTAGCACCCAGCATCAAACCCTTGCGTCTACCATTGAGAGCCTGTGTTGACATAGTAACTACATCGTTCAGTTCATCCCCAGCCTCGAGGCCAAAGAGTCGCGCTTGACGTTTCTTAAGTAGCTGTCGTTGTTCCTCTGCGTTTTTCAAAGTCTGGTTATCTAAAATTTCAAATTCTTCGTCTGTTAACAGCTCAGTATCCCTAAGCTTTTGTTTTTCAACTTCTCGAATCTGATCTGTTAGTTCATCCATTAGCATTTTCAAATTGTAGCCTTCTTCAGAGGCCAGCGTATAAAGCGTGTTGATGTTGTAACCTTCATTTTCTAAAGCGTTTATCAAATTTTTAGAAAAGTGATTGAGTTTATTATTTTCAAAACTCTTGAGTTGGCCATACCAGTCCGACCAACCATGGTCATTTATTTTCAAACGTTCGGTTGCATAATCATATTCAGAAATAAACTGCACACTTAGTTTGTTATCTATGGTGTTACGATTTCCGTATATCTCTTTTTGAACGATTTCTAAAGGCGCGGTAGGGTAACGTCTCGCATTATCAAGGTACATAATATGGTAGTCGGTACACTCACGAACGCGGCTCATATGCTGCAAACAATCCGAAGGTAAATTACCCGCCATCTTTGTGAAAAACGCGAACGTCTTTTTAAACTTCGCACCCATTTCAGTCGCATCGATTGAGTGGCCGGTACCCATAGAAGGTGAAGACATAAAAATATCATCGTCTTTTAAGTTGCCATTCAAATCACGAATAAAGGCTTGTACATCCGGTGTCTGAGAATTGTTACTCGTTATGGTGATAACACGACGACCATTAATCTCCGTCATGAAGTGTTCATGCTCTAGCTGACTATCCCCACCCATTTCCTCAATAATCGTGGCCGCTTTCTTAAGTACATCGACTTTAGAGTTTGAAGCGTAGAATAGGCCTGTAGTCTTGGCCTCACACATCAAAGCTTCTACGAACGCTGAAGTATCCCCCTTACCATCCGTATCTTGGTACAGCGTCACTTGGCGCTGTTGTTCCTTTGCCGGACGGTACTTATTAACGATAACGTTAATCGTGCGGTCTTCAGGGAGGATACCAAATTGCGGGTCTCTCATTAGGTCCACGAACTCTTTGTTTAAGTCAGCATCCATACAGATAACGAACTTGGCCCCAGCGATAATCTCACGTAAGACTTTTAAACATGCTGCCGGTTTATCAACGGTTGTCGCTTTAATCGCACGAACAAGCTGACAAACCTCATCCATGATCACAATGTCGTAGTTCTGGCCTTGTAGCTTGTATATCGAGTTAAGACAAATACCTAAGCGCTTCTGCATACGTAAGGAGTGCAACCGTTCGCTTTCGATTTCGTTATAGTCTGCAAGATTGAACTGCTTAGAGAGTGAGTTAACCAACGAGATTAGCTGGCTGATAGCGATAACTCGACCATCAAAATCCTGAACCTGTTTCTTAAGCATGTAGGTCTTACCCGTACCTTTCTCACTTTTAACAAGTGTAATACCTGGGCGTAGTCTTAGCTCTGGTAGATAGCGCTGGTCTATTACCATCGCTTTATTATCAAATTCTTCCAGTCGAGATTCGGTGGCCTCGGTCTTACTCATAAAGGTTTCAATAGACTCACGCAGCTCAAAGTTTCGTTCACCTTCTACAAACGAGTGAATCGTAGGATTGTAGTCACCATAGCGGCCAGCGTTAGCGTAGAACTTGGCTTTTGAATAACCTTTCTCAGGGCGTAGTGGGTCTTGTAACTGAGCGCCATCATAAAGCGTTGGATTTAAGAACGCTTCAAGCACACTGGTAATACGACCGTCTTCAAACTCAAGAACATCGGCAGGGTGAAGTATTTTGTTCTCATGCGCTTTAACAATCTTCATGGCCTCGTCACGAGAAAGCGGCATCTGAGTGTAATGCGTGGTGTTCACCATTCGCTGAACTTTGATTTCTCTGAATTCAGAGACACGGTTTATAACGTCCTCAGATTGCTTTTCTAGCTCAACCACACGACGGAATTCTTTATCTTGTGTTGGGGTGTAGTCTTTAAGTAGTGTAGTTTTTAACGAGCGCTTACCTCTTCGGTTAATCTCACCTTTTGGTAACTTCTGGTAGAACGATTCTTTTAGTTTGATGAAGGCACCGGCTTCGAAACATAGACGTTCAGGCTGGAAAACCGAGGTATCAAAAATCGTTCTTGGTAGTCGTCCACCGCTAGCACTTACTTTAATGTGGCCTAACCCAGCCATCCAGCAGCGCTTCTCAAGCATTTTACCAAACCGAGCAATATCTTCCCCTTTATCAACGAGCATATAAATATGGAAGCCATCCGCGGGGCGAATTACTTTATTGGTTTCTTTGTCAAACAATGACGTTGAAGTACTGTAAGTTCTGATATAGTCCGTGTTGTTTAGTTCTAATTCTGGAACCGCACTATTCAGATGAGTTAGGAAATCTTCAGGATTGGTGATTTTTAGCTTAGCGTGCTCGTCTTTATCATAATCGAATAGGATTAGACTTGGACCTTTTGTGATCATAGATTTCGAAGAACGTGTGCCATACACACCGGTTTCATCTACGTGCACTGGATATTCATAGCCACGGCGCTCAAACTCGTTACTGGTTAGGACCTCTACAAACTCGTGGTCCGTATCCATAACGCCAGGGGTAAAACACTGGTTAGGCTCTAGGCTTTTTATAAAATCGGGTAACTGTGAGAGTGTTAGCTGCACTCGTTTTGCTGTACCTGTCACCATCTTAGGTGCATCACTTACAATTTTACCATGCTCCATTCGTAGCTCTTTGGTGAGCACTCCGGTGGAGTTCGTAAAAAGTGTCAGGTAAAACGGTTGTTCTACTTGGTTAGCCATCGTCAATTCAATCCAAATTGTAGCGGCCCTCTAAGTGAGAGCCGACTTCATCAAAGTTTACTTAGGTCTGCAGGGGTGTAATCAACAGACTTAAGCACTTTGCCAGCAGCATAGCTTTTACCATCTTTATCGGTACTAGCTTCTTTGACCTTAACGGCCCATAGCGCGGTACCTTCATTTTTATTTTTATTGGTAAGTGTTACAGGTTTTGCTTCAACACTAACACCCAATGCGGTGTAGTGGTCGAGTGTCGCTTGCACGTTATCATCGTTACATAGCTTACTCATATTCGAGTGATGAACAATATCCCAGGCTTTTAGGATATCGAAGTTTATTTCTTCGGAAGCTGATAGAAGTGTTTCTACAACGTTGAGTTCACAAGGTTCTTGTTCGTCTAGAACGATATCGAACTGAACATATTTACCAAACAACACATAGAGGCTATCCACAATAGCATCTATTTTATCTACTCGGGTTTCTGCGCTGAAAAGCTCCCGCATTTCTTCGCGATATAAGTCGAAGTGTAGTTGATAGTCTTGTGCGCTATCGGGCACACCTATTGGCAAGTCAAAAGCGGTTCTGAAGTCATTAATATCGCTGAAAAACTTTTTAAAGATTTCAGGCGTTAAAAAGTTATATTTAATACCGTAAAATATCATCGTCAATTTCCTTTAATTTTTAAGTATGAGACCAGTATTATAAAAAGTAATCAAGTGAGTTGCTGGCAAACTAACTGGGTTTTTATTAATCAGATTAGTCTTCCTGAATCGTTTTTCTCAATGGTTGTAAGGTCGTTCTCCGGCTTTGGTTCTTGAAACGGTTCATAAGGTTCTGAACCTAGAGCCATTTTCTTAGATTTAGCGATTCGCTCTCGTATATAGCGGGGGATAATATATAGCGCTGTAATTAACAGCGCTACCCATAAACCCCAAACGTAAAACTCTAGTTCGGTATTCAAAATTCTCTCCAAGGTTCTGCGTCCGGCATATCAACTTCTTCCCACTGCGGGTCGTCAAACTCCAGTCCTAGTTCCTCAAACTCGGGTTCGTTAGCGGAAACCACGAATTCAGACATTATCTTGTGCACCAAATCATAAGTTAGGTCACAATCAGCAACGGCGCGATGTAGCGTTCCTTTGGGCGTAATACCTTCTAGTGCTGCGGCATCTACAAGCTTAAAGCTGCGGTTGCGGCCATGAAGGTGATTGTAGATACGCGCTCGTCTCGAGTACTCTGTCATAGCACAGAAGTACTCTTTAGCACCAAAGTAACCGTTACAGTTAATATTCCACGCCGCATTGGTTTGCACCAGCATTTGGATATCGAAGTTCGCGTTATAAATGATCACGGTCTTTCCCTTTACCGCTTCCATCAGCTTATAGCGAACTTCTGGCCAAGTGGGAGCCAAAGCACAAGTCTGAAGGCTAATACCGTGAACAGCTTGTGCTTTAGGGTCGATATCTCTAGTAGGGCGTACCAGCGTATCGAGTAATACTTTTCCGGTTAGACCATCTTTTACCGCAATTTCTACGATTTGATGGCCATGGCCTATACCTGTCGTTTCAGTATCTAGCGTGCACCAGTGTTTTCCAAGTAGATACGAAAACGGAGCTGGTAAGTTATTTCCGGTTGCTGGGGCCATGTGTTTCTCTCAGTAAAGGATGTTGCGGGTTTAGTTCCCGCAACGCATGTTCAAGTAATAAGGCCCGTTCTATCTGGCTACTTATTTGTGTGATAAGCCGAGACTTATCACACAAAGAACCACAACAGAATTCAGCCTCAGGAGTGTGCTGTACTATCACCCCAGGAATATGCGAACTCATGCGGCCACCTCCACAGGAACTACAGGTTCGTGTCCCATAAGATAAGCAACAACATTATGTCGGTATTCCGTGGTGAGCTTAGTATCTTTCAGTTCCTTTGGAATATACCCTTCAAGCTCCGGTGCTTCGTCTAGTTCGACTTGACCGAACGGGGCCTTGGTTGGGTGATACGGCTCGAGCGTGCGACCAACTGAAACGGTACCATCTAGTTTCAGCCAGCTCACTAAGTCAGGGTGACTACACATCACTTCGAGTATGCGTTGACCAAAATCAACAGCTTGGTCCCATCGTACACTAAATACTAATTCATCGTGAATAGGCATTACGATATCTGCGTCCCATTTTGTATCTGGGGAATTAATCTCGTGCCATAGTTTGAGCATCGAGCGCTTCGCTAACGTTGCACAACCACCTTGAATCTTAGCGTTTACCGCTTGGTTCCCAGCTCTACGTTGGATCTTCTTCGCGATAAACGCGCCGAACTGTGATAACACCGGATCGTTATACGCATCCCACTTAGCCGTGAAGTGATAGAACCAATCGTTGGTACCTTCATACTTGTAACGTCTGTGGCCATCAAAGATATCAACGTAACCTTGTACTTCAATCTCGCGCTGAGTGTTTATTCTCCATTGTTCAGCAACAGGGAAGGTATCTCGGTAATTGTCGGTACCAGCCCACATTTCATCCGACGTCCAACCTAGTTTATCTTGCACCGTCATTAGAGAGCCCGAGTACCAATAACCAAAGTTAGAAGGCTTACCCGCTGAACCACGCCACCACTTAGCAACTTCGTAAGGCTCAAGCGCTGCGTTTTTAACTGGGTCAATAAGCACTCGAGAGTACTGCAGTTTGAACGCTTCTAATTCTTGGCCCTCAAGATTCTTCACGCTGGCCAACATCCCCGAAGTAAAATCAGGGTAGAAAACCTTGATTGCTGAGGTTGCCGCGCCTAAATGCAAATCATCATAAGGTATCTGGCCATAAGCCTTCTGGAAGTTAGGGTCTTTACTTAACTCCCCAATCAACACAAGTTCTACCTGAGACCAATCCACAGCCACCAACAAATGGTCGTCACGATGTGGTAAGAAGAACCCCCGAATATAGGTAGATTCACCACGTTTACTTAGCTGCATCGGGTTAGGGTTCTCAGCGGCCATCCGGCGCGTGTTAAGTCGCGAACTAATAATCGGGTACATACGGTCTGTCTCAGGGTCCGTAAGTAGCAAATAGTTCGTGATATACAACTTCATTCGCTGTTCTATCTGAGCCAGCTTATTAATTGCTGTTATTACTTGCTTAGCTGTCTCAGTCGGATACTGATCACAACACTGTTGCGCAAGAACTTGTAACGTTTCTTCCGGCAGCTCAGCTAACTGGCCATAGCGTTTCCATTCCTTAACCCAAAGCGCGGGGTCAGAGCCTAAACGTTCAGCAAACTCAATCAGCTTACCGCGTGCCTCGGCATCCGTTTTGATATCACCTTTGATATAAACGAACGGCAGATACAGTAAGTCGTGAAATAACGTGCGCTGTACCATGTAATGCGAGAAGTTACCGCGTAAGTCGAGTTCCTTCTTCTTGAGCTTGAACTTTTCTTCTTCCATCCAGGGTATTGAAACCGGTCCTGAGGTTAGCGTGGCAAAATCGAAGTCTTCAACGGGGGCGTCGTGTACTTCGTGGGCTAACATAAAGTCCGCATAACCATCTTTTAGAAACAATATCTTGTCACGATAGCGCTGGTACGAAATACCTTCCTTTCCAACATACCATTTAGGTTGTTTCTGATAGAGACGCGGGGCAGGGGCCTCGGGGAACTCTAAGGTTTGAAGTAGTTCGCCTAACTCCTTAATCACTTCGATATAGTTAGCGCGTTCCGTTTCACGGCGGGAAAGAACCGCGTCTTTGTTAACACGCCAACCTTTTACCCAGCAATCCGAGTAAACGTAACACATTGGGTTTTCTTGCTCGAAGAACGTGCGTAACACTCCAGGATTCGTGTTCTGCATGAACTGGCAAAGCCAATCGTAAAGACGTACACACCAGTAAGCATCGTCCGCACCGTAGTGAAGGACTTCTTCACCAGTGAGTAACCCCATATGAGCTTTACCTTGAAGCGCATCTTTAAATGACGTCTGTTTGTAGCCAAAGATACGCTCTGTGATCTGCTTTAGGTTGTACCCATAGTTAATCGACTTCACATACCCATTGTAGCTATGGTCTGCCTTCGACTCTTTGGCCAATACCTTTTGCATAAGTTCTTGCTGAGCGGTATCTAACTTTCTAAAGTCTTGGACCCCCGCGAAGGTACGGCGTATTTGAGGGATAAGTTTCTTAATCCCTAATAGGTCCGACTGGCGGAAAATTTCAATATCATACTGGTCCGAATTATAGGCCGATACCGCCATTTGAAGCGTGTCTACGTAGTTCCAACCTAAGTCGATATCTAAGCTTTTAAAACACATCGTCCGCTCAAAAGGATAGTTATGAATTATCTTCAGCGGATGATCAGCCATATATTGAACAAAGCTACGTATAACCTCAGGCGCTATACGGTTCTCTTCGTCAGCGTGAGCGGCGTTTGCATAATAAACGGTAGTATCCCCTCGGATATACAGAGAAAAGCCGGTCACCGTTGTTCTATTGATATCAAAGACCAGCTTCTTAGGGTTGCGATAGTCCTCATCATCTTTATTTAACTTCATGAATTGGTTCAGGCCTTCATGCCTGTCAGCATCATGGGTTTCAATATCGAAACCCACAGGCTGTCCCATCTGGTTAATTTTGGCTTTGATTTCCTCGAGAACATGGACATTACGAGCATCAACCAATTGCTCGACTAGTCCAGTTCTCTCGTTAATTTGCGAGTACATTACTTCTGCTCGGGCTTTTCAGAAGGTAGGGCGGGTTCTTGAAACAACCTACCTAACTCAGCCATAACGCGCTGAACACCCCCTTCGTTATGTTTCGCAGCGAAGTATGCTTCTTTGAGAGGTAAAAGCTGTTTAGGGCTAAGATAGCCCAGCTTATACAACGCTTGGTTAATCCCCTCATCTTGTAAGAAAACGATTTTCTTCGCGACTGCATCAAACATCGAGTCTTGTCTAGGGAAGTCTACCGACTGCTCAATAATATCTTCGTTGAACGCAGTTTTAACATTTATGTCCGGCTTATATTCGAAAGGCTTTTTTACGTGAGGCATAGGTGTGCCTGAACTTGCTTCTGGTAAAACTTCATCAACTTTTTGCATTGGTGGAACAAATGGCATCGTCAATCTCCTTACTCTTCGTTATTCAAATTAAACGCCGCTTTAAGGTCCAGCGCTAACGATAGAAGTGCACTGGCCCCGAGATAGATTTCTGAATCGAGACGCGCTTCCTGTTGGTCCTTAGGAATATCGTCACTTTCTTCAATCAAGCGATCTGAGTACTTGATACGCTTAACAGAACCATCTTCACAAAGCATAGCAGTCAATTGGTCGTCATAACTGACAGCAAGTTTCTGAACGAGCTTGCCTGAGTCTAAACACAGTTGAATTTCTTCTGAGTCTAGTTCTTGATTTTTTGCACGGATAACCGCTTTTGTCTCATCTGCGGCTTGAAGCTCAGTCTCTTCGAGCAATTCAAATTTGTCAGGGTGGCCATTAACAACCCAGCTTGTTAGGTCTGAAGCAAGAGAGCGTCTTGCGAATGGAACTAACGGTAAACTACCTAGCGCTTTGCGAAGTACCGCAAGGAAGATTTCTGCCTCACCATCTGAAGAGGCATTCACTAACACTAGTTTATGCTCTGGGATGATTGTGCCAATAGTCGAGGTTTGGTCTGTGAACGCACGCGGTGTTAGAAGTGTGACTATCTCTTCTTTTAAGTCTTGGCGCTGTTTTTTCCCAACCGGTGATCCCGTTTCCGCTTCAATAAGCTTAACCTTTGCTTCTAACTCTCGGTTGATAACACGGGCCGGTAGTATCTTGCTCTCTTTTAAAAGCTTAACCGTGTAAATACCTTGAACTTCGTGCGCCAGTAGCGAACCGATAATTGGTGCAAAGCCTAACGAGGCTAGGGTATGCGAACCGCAAGGGTGAAAGGGGATTGCCTCTAGCGCTGGCACTAGGTTAGACAAGTCTACATTTTGAGTAAGTGAATAAATCTTTGCGTTTTTAAAATACATCGTCAATTTCCTGTTTTTTAGTTAGTTAAGCTGGTAGTTGGGGACTGTGTGTAGACACCTTACCTTCATACAGTCTCGCTATTTCGTTCCAGTTCTGAATGCTTCGTGCGCCGTAAATTGCTGGCAGCATCAAAATGCGGCCATCACAAACGTGACAGAAGCAAGCCCAGTTACTCGCGCCGCCAGCCCCGCAATCAGGGCACACCACGCGAATCATTTTAAGTTCGGATATGCTCATTCTTGAACCCCATTCGATAGAACTTATCTTTAATCGCAACCAGTGTTCGATTGGGGAACTCAGTTTCAAGCTCTTCGAACGTTGTTTTATTCCTGGCCATTTTAAATAGCTTGGTTTCTTCTTCCGAGGACCAAGCATTCTTTTTTGTTTTTCGGTTAATCGGCATAATTAACCCCCCCTTACGAGTCAATTTCTTTTGCCACACGAAGGGATGCCAGTCTCTCGAGTAAGCAAAGTGGGTTCTCATGGGGTAACTAAACGGGTCTCGGATTGAAAACCGGCCCAGCGAATAAAGCTTCCAAGTGCCGTACTTACGCAACTTGTTTAAAAGCTGTACGTTAAAGCGCCAAAACTTACTCGTTTTATTGTCGATAATTCGAGGTCTAAACTTCATAACGTAAAAAATATAAATTGCTCTAACCATAATCCTATACCCTCATCCAAGTTTGATAATCGGCTTCAGTAAGCCTTTGTTCTTGCTCTGCTTCTCGCTTCTCATGTTGAGCTAAAGCGCTCTTATGCTCTGAACAAGCGAACGTACTAGCAAAGCCATTCTCACGATAAACCGCTCTTGTCGTCTTGGGAGCGCAAAACGAGCACCAAGGGCCTAGCTGGTTAGCTTTTAGTTTTTTCATCGTCTTGCTCCTGTTTTAGAAGGCCAAGCGCGAAGCTTTTAACCCTTTCAACTGCGTGAAAATCACCGACAAGCTCAACGCTGCTATCGCCTTTTGGATTTTGAGTAACGTTCACTTCTTTTATGCCTTGTAAGTTAAGGTTAGGCTCTGAAAGCTTACTTTCTTGCTCCTTTATTTTATTTTCAATCAACTTGCAAATCATCGCACCAATTGCTGCGGTGTGCGTGAACAGCAGGTATAAAGGGTCTAATTCCAACCCGTACCAAATCATAAAGAACAAGAAGCCACCGATAGAAAGTTGGGTGCTGTATTTCATCACTCTTGCTCCCTACTTAAATAAACTTATTTCAACAAATGAAAACAACCACAAGATAAACTCAACAGCACACCAACCCAGTAACATAATTATGAAGACCATAATTAGAAGCTCTCCTTTTGTTGGTAAAATTCTCCCTATTGGTCCCATCACTCTTGCTCATTGCGTAGTTGTTTTATGTAATAAACTATATGGTCTTTTACAACATGACTTACTGTCACAGGTTCAACTCTTCCAAGTATAAACTCAAGCGCTTCAATCTTCTTCTCTATGGCGAATTTGTTTAGCGCATCGACTGAAGACCCTTCTATAAAAGCTTCATAAATATCGTCTGCCAGATCACACCTTGTATAGTACTCGCCGTCTTCTTGCATATCCAAAAGCGGCTCAATTTGCTTTGTAAGTAATTGATGTTGAGACTCCAGTTCAGCAACACGCTCATTAGCCTTTGCAAGTAACGCATCAGCAAAGTCGTAAACATAAGGATTTAAGTCCATTTTTCCGCTTGGCTGCTCTTTCAGCTTGAAACCATTGGATAATGCTAAATCTTTTATTTGCTTCTTATTCACTGTCTTGCTCCTTGCGTAGTTGTTCGATGCTTGTTGTCTCAATTCTGTGCTCGTGACTTTTGAGCATGTAAAGAGGTATGTAGCAATCGCCAGCGGTGTCAGGGTAAAAAGAACCTTCTTCTGTTTTTGCGTAAGTAATTTGGTCGCCATTAGTAAAGCCAACATGCACAAGTTCGTTGTTTTTGGCGTCTTGCTCCAACCTCGCAACTTTAGTCACTAACTCCTTATTCGATTCAATTAAGGCCTCAGTCATACTTTTCCCTGGTTCAACCTTTACGTTCTCCCGACAGTAATCCCAGATAGGGGTTAGAACCTCTTTGTATTCTTTGTTTACTCGAGAGAGATTTTCCAAACGCTTATTCGCATCCCCTAAAACCTTTTGACCCTCCTCAAAGGCCTCAAATAAGTTCTTATAATCCTCTTTGCCCTTGCTTAGCTCCCCGTCCATTTCATTCAGAGCTTCTACAACGCTAGTCATTAGCATCCTAAAACCGTTGCAATAAATGAAACCATTAAGAAATTTGTATTTGATCACGCCACTTTCTCCTTCTCAAGCTGTTCGTTCTCCCACGTTGATAGGTAATCGAACGCACCAAGGTTTTCGTAAATCTTGCCAAGGGTCTCGAGGTCAAGGTTTTCCGTTTCATCCATAACTGGAATAGCGACCCAGGCCATCGTGATAATATGAAGTGGGTTTTGTTTTTCTTTGAAGGCCACATGAACCTCGTTGAGGTACTTATTTAAGCGCTCATCGGACTGGCGGTAACGCGATTGGAAATAATGTGGTTCACTAACGACGTACTCTTTTCCGTTCTGATCACGACAAACCACAGAACATTCGTAATACCAGTTGAAACAACCCTTCTCAACGCTCTCGGCCACATCCACCGTTACGTTAAGTTCCTCGCCCGTCTTATAGTCAATAAGCGTGCAATACTTCGTTTCACCCAACACCATCGCGATAGCAAAGTTCTTAACTTTGTCGCGAACCACAAGGTCTAGATACTTTCGAGGGTTGTATTTCTTATTACGCTTGGCTTTCTTTTTCATCAGTCCATTTCCGGTTGTCTATCTTCTTGCTGCGACGCTTTTTAGGCTTATCCCAGTTAAGGCGCCCAACGTTCGAGTCTACGAGTAAAATCCCCGTAGGGTCCCAGCAGAACCACGCATACTCGCAGCTATCACCACCCCCACCACTAAAGTCAGGGCGAGGTACCGCGACAATAATTTTATCAGGCGGGTTATCCGCCCAGAACTGTTCACGCTTCTTTGTCCCTAAAGCGTTAATCCGCATTAAGAAGCATACAAACCCGTGGTCCGCGGCCTCACTGCGTGCTTTGGTGACAAACTCTTCGAAAAGCGAGAATGGGGGATTAGTTACGATAATATCGAAGTGTAATGGGGTAAGGTCTGTCTCTAGGTAGTTCAAACCTTCCTGAATCTCGCAGTAATACTTTTCAAAGTCCTGTGGTACCAAGTCGTAGATATTTCTTTTCAGACCACGACACGGCTCTAGGAACCTAGCTGGCCGGTTGTCGTAGGACGCAAAGTGCCTAAGCGCATCCCAGTCAATATACTTGAATAAGGCTTCGACAAGTTCTCGCGGGGTAGGGTAGTCTTCGAACTCAGCGACCTTTTTATTTGTGCTACTCATAATCGTTCTCGAGGGGCCGAAGCCCCAACCACTATAAGTTGATAGGAATTGCTAAAGCGTCGAAGACAGCTTTGGCCGCTACGGTGTCTTGCTTACCGATAATCGTACCAGCGTTAATTTCGCTTTGTGGTACGTGGAAGAAACCGATGATCTTCCAGAACTTCTTCAGCTCATCACGACTCTCAACAAATCGAGTAGCCATCGCTTTAGTGAAACCCGCTTCAGCTTCAACTTGCTCCGCTGTGATAGGGTCGTCACTCTGCAGAGCATCTTCTAAGAAGCACTTGGCTGAGTCACTTAGCTTTTGGTATGTAGCGTGACCAAAGCGTGAGAGGCCGGTAATGGCATCCGATTTATCACCTACCAGGGTTTTGTAAAGGCGCATATCATCGGGCTTGAATTCTTTAAGCTTCTCACTAACGTATTCCATGGTTACCGTGTCGCTGAGTAGCTGGCGATAATCTTGGTCGTTACTATCAATAAAGATTTCAGTCTCAGGGGATTTGGTATTTACCAGCTCGGCAATAACATCATCAGCTTCTCGGCCCTCGCATCTAATCTGGATGCAGCCTGAGTGTGTAAGCAATTCACGGAACTTATCCATGAAGAGGTAAAATTCGTCGGTAGAATCGGAGCTGGCTTTGTATGCTGGGTGGATATCTTGGCGAGGCTTCTTAGCGTTCGCACCATCCCAAACCCATATTAACGAGCCATAAGGAGAGTTATTTGCACAGGCCTGAACATAGGCGTGAATAGCCCAGCTAGGACCATCGCTTTCAAACTTGCGGCGAAGAAGGTTATTACCATCACAAATGTGTAGTTTTAGCTTTGTCATATCGTCAATTTCCGAGAGTAAAAGGGCCGGACTAGCCGACCCTTTTTAAGTTAATTAAAAGGTTATTGTGCTGCGATTTGGCCTTGTGCTTGACCAATCAGTTTGAATTCCAAGGTACCCCACTTGTAAGTGATACCTTTAGGAGCAACCGGTTGGTTAGACACTTCAACAATCACTTTCTGACCTAATAAACCAGCTTGCTTACACGCATTGTGGAAGTTCTGCCAGTTCTGCCATCCCGTCTTAGCCGTAGTATGACCAATCATAATACCTGCTTGAGCAATTACCTCGCCTTGTTGGTTAGCAATGTCGTTGATTGAACGCATTGGTAACTGAACGCTGGGGAACGGTACGTTAGGCTTTTTCGGGTCTGTGGTGGTGCCGTAGGCTGTCATTACCGCATTCGCCCAAGGTTGGCCATCTGAGCCAATCAAACCATCGTATGTGTGAACGTAGTTGGTTTGGTCACCTGTAGCCCCTGCTACGGTCCAGCGAACCATTTGGCACAACATATAGCCCACGTTCTCAGTCATATCAATCTCAACCTGGAAGGGGTTAAGAAGTGTTGACGGAGCACTACCTAAAACCATACCGTGGTAGCTTGGCTTCAGCCAATCTTGAACCAACAGGTCAGAGTTAGACATGGTATCCATCGACATTTCGCGCTGACCAATAAACTTAGCCAACTCTGGCGGTAAGTTCGCTGGTAGGTCCATGCCGGTGTTTCCAACTGGGTTCACAGCCATAGGCGTTTGCTGAGCCTGAGCCGTTTGCTGCGCTTGCTGGGCTTGCGCTGCTTGCTGTGCTTGTAACTGTTGTTGTAAGTGCTGTGGAATAGCACTTGTTTGCTGCGTATTAACCGGCGTGGTATTAGCTTGCTGGTTAACAACTTGGGGGTTAGCTTGGTTCGTGGTTTGTTGTGGTGTGGCTTCCGCAGTCTGAGTATAAGTCTCAGTCTGGTTAACAACCTGAGGGTTAGCTTGAGCCTGTGTAGCTTGCTGCTGCGTAGTCTCGGCTTGAGCGGTGTTAGCTTGCTGGTAGTCTTGACCTACGGCTTGCTGGGTAACTTGAGTTTCTTGCTGAGTAGTAGCGGCTTGAGCTGCGTTATTTTGAGCAGCGGCGATCATTTGTTCGATATTGTTCATCGTCAATTTCCTGATTGTAGATTAATTACATTTTGATTAATTACTGTTTGTGCGGCTTTCGCCCTTCGCTTTTCTCCGAAGTTCAGCTATATCGCAGTTTAATGCGGTATAGATGATAACCTTAGCTTATTAATTAACCTTCGTCAACTAATGTGGCAATTTCTTTTTCCGCGGCATCTAAGAACGTTCTTAGTGTCGCTATATTTTTCTTTGATTCCGCTAGGAAAGTCTCTAATTCTTTACCTTTAAGGTTCTGAAGTGCTTGCTGCATCTTGAGTAGAGTGTACTCCGCCTGATGCTCTGCTTGGTCCGAGGGATTATTCAACGCCTTAGAAAAAAAATCTAAGTTGGCTTTGAGCATAGCGGGAATAACTCTTATTTCAGTTGGCTTAAACTGTAGCATTTATATTCTCCGTAACGGTTTGATGAAACGCGTCTGTAGACAGCGCAATTTTTACAGCTAGTGCAACTTTTGTCATTTTCATAATGATCCTTAAGCGGCTTGCATTATTGGGGTTACAAGGTCAACCGTTACACCTTCTTCAACTTGTGTACGGTCATTCGATTTATTCAGCAGTTTCTTAGCTACGTGAAGCTCTAGGCCACCACGATAGACAAGCAAGGTAATTCGCACGGCTTTCTCTCTAACACCCCGAAGCGCTCTTCGATAGTTCTGGATGAATGTCGTGTCTTGCCAGTCGAAAGAGGTAAATATCATGTGGTCTACATGACCCCAGTTAAAACCAACACCAGCTACTTCAGGGCTACAAATCAACACATCAATTTCACCTTGGCGAAACTTGTGGTCTATTTCTCCGCGTCGGCTGGTTATGCTGCCGTTTATATACTCAGCACGTAGCCCCATTTTTTCGCATATCTTCTTATAGCGTGCATGGGCCGCAACAACCGTTTCGAAGATAATCAAAGGTTCTTCGTTGAACTTGTGCGTCTCAAGGTGCTGCATAAGGTGTGCGTCTTTACCATCAGAGTCGTTATGCTTTAAACCGTACTCTTCTGGGCACTGCATGATCTTAAAGCATCGCTGCAGCGTTACCGCTTCGTTCTCAGCTTCTAAGAAATCATCTTCTAGTTCAGTAATACCTTTTTGCTTAATATCATTGAACGCTTTTGCCTGAGACGGTGACATAGTGCACATTTCGGCAACGATGATTTTCTTTTCCTTGCCGTAAGCTTGCTCATATGTAACCCGACGACTGTGCTTATCAATAAGCGCTTGCAACCTGTCATGGTTCTTCCACATGAAAGGCTTTCCATACTCATCCAACATGGCGTGCCACATCATGAAGTTGTTGTACGTTGGATAGTACAGGGGATTAATTAACTTCAAACCTGGATACGCTGAGCACAGCCGGCCATTGATAAAGGTTCCCGTCATGATCAACAAGTCACCCCCGCGCTTCATGTACTGGTACATTTTGTGGGTGCGCTGGGGGCCAATGAACGTATTGGGTTTTCTGTAATGCGGTTCGCCATGAGTGCTGAAACCCAAATGCCACTCATCACCACAGAGGTGATAGGTGTCAGGGTATCGCTCAACAATTTCTTTGTGATTGTTGGCAAAGGCATCGAACCCCATCATAAATACTTTGGTTTCTTTGTTCGCGAACTGTTTAGCGCGTTGAGCTGGCGTACCATCTATCACCATAATTTGGTGAGGCTCTAAGTCTGACCACAACAATAATTCATGGTAGTTCTTTACGAGCAGAGATTTAGGCATCGTCCAAATAACTCGGCCATCTTTAGAGTGATGATAAACCCAGAGGCAACCTGCCGGAGTTTTACCGGTACCGGCCTCGGATAAATCCATTGAACGAGAGTTCGCCAGTGAAAAACCTAAGTGCTCGATTTGATAGGGGCGCAATGACAGTGAATCTCTTCTGTCATACACATCATTCATATCGAACCAGATTTCGTTAGCTGGCTGCTTTGGTATCTTTTGAATGCTGGTCATAATGGTTAGTTAATTTCATCAAATTAAGTAAATTAGTCGTGGCCTGTTGACTGGCCCCTTTCTCAAGCAACGTCACAATCGCTTGTAAATCGTTTTTCAAGTCGGGGAACACTCTTTCGATTGGGAACTCAGATTGAAGAAGTATCTCGAGTAAAAATTCCATGGGGACCTCTTTAGTCCCAGAAAGAGCCAAAGAAACTTTGGCTTGATTGCAGCCTAGCGCGTCTGCAAGGTCTTTCTGCTTAAGGTCTTTTTCTCGTATCGCATTCTTCAAAAGCGCGAGTCTTTCTGAAAATTTCAACATGGCTATCGTGTCTCTTATCGTCAATTATTCTTATGCTACTTTGTCAAACGAACGAATACCTTTGCAGTACTCAGATAATACGTAACTCCCCAAGTGTTCTAGGGGCAAGCTGATTAAGTCTTGTAGCGGCATAAGTTCACTAAGTTTCGTTTCTAAACGCTGAACGTGCTTTGGAAGCACAATAGAAGAGTCACCACAAAAGATAACCGTTCTTGGAGACGTCTTTGCAGCCGTGGCCAACTTCATTACGGATTCGTTGTCTGTGTTCTTCAAATCAACAAACACCATTGGGTGGATGTTTGTTTTATCAATATGCTTGATAGCGTGGTTCATGCCCACAGCGAACAAAGGCTTTACCCATGTATGAAGAGGAGAGTTCAACCGCTCTAAGCATGCAAGCCATACCGCGGCCTCTGGGAGCTGTTCTTCGTCTAAGAAATAAACCTTCCCATTCGGTACGGGTAACATCGCTTGAACCAGTGGGTCCGCCACAATGTTGTTGAATTTACTTAAGTGGATCTTGCTTAGCTTACGTGTGGCTAAATTCACATTGATATTATGTGAGCACTGGTTTCTCAGTTGTTTAACCGTAAGATTTGATTTGGTGCCTAGGCCGATAAAGTTCCAGCCATGCGGACAAGTATCTTGGTAGATATAGCTAACACCATCGTCCTCGTGAATACCATAGTGCCCGAGGGGTGCGGGTTCTTTTTGCAGTTGCATCGTCAATTTCCTGATTGTCTGAGTAATTAAAAATTAGATTTGATAATATTTATTACCCCAGTGTTAAAGAATTCTGCCAGATTTTGTAAGTCTGTCAAAGTTATTTCTTTGGTCCCTCGTCTTAAGCGACTGAAACTACTTCCAGCCATCCCGAGTTTCTTCCTCAGCGCCTCGCCATCATCATCAAACGTAAACGTTGTGTGGAAATCTATTCGCATCCCAATAGCCTTGTGCAGGGGGGATACAACCTCAAGTTGGAGCGATACTGGCTCCAACTTGGGTCGGGACTTAGTGTTTAACGACATTAGAAAGATTCGGGATATCTAACCCCGTCTGCTGATAACGTGTTAAACGGTCTTGCATGGCCTCAATTTCACTCACTAATGAGTCGGGATAAGGTTGCTTGATCCCAAGCGTATCGGCCATTTTGTTAGCGGACTCAATATCCTTCAGCAAAGCTTTAAAGTTAGCGCTCGAACCCAGGTTACGTAGCTGGGACAACTCAGCTTGCACTTTCCTTAGCTTTACAAAGTAATCCGCCTGTAAGTTTTGTGGCATATTGTTTAGGTCCTCCAAGTCAATAAAGCGCTAGGATAGTTTTTAAATCGTGGTGTCTTGCCTGAACTCTCGTTCCTGTTACCGCTTCAAAATGATTTAAGGGTAAACGGTACTTCCTAGCAAAGTACTGGCAATATTCACTACGCTTAACAAGATACTTTTGGTAACGGTCACCTTTAATCTCTTCAGGCCTACGCTCTCCATAGACACTTTCAAAGTAACTATAAACGTGTGCCGGAAGATGCCAATATCTTGAGGGGTAGTGAAACATAGGGTTCGCCCAATTCAGCGTTTCACTATCCATCGTCTTTTGTTTTCCTAGTGGCCAGAGCGGATAAGTTATCAATAAGTAATCAGGATAAAGTAAACACCACATCATTTTACTTACCTGAATATTTATCTTTTGGCCTTTCACATCGATAACTAGACGAGACTTTTCAAGTCCCGTCTCTAGGTTCCCCCAAGTCTTCACATGCCAGAAGTCTTCTCGCGCTAACTTAAGTTCCTCATCCCAGTCTAAATCAGGGAACTTATTCTCAACATACGCTTTCAGCTTTTTGTAAATAAGGTGAACGAAAGGCGCATCGAAAGACTTATCCCAGTAGAACAAGCTACGCTGTAATCGAAAAACATTATCACGACGTAGCTGGGCCATTACAGGTCCTCACGAATACGGGAATTAGTAACATGACAAGGCTTACCTTCTTTGGTGTAGCCAAACGAGAACACCGTGAGTTTCTTACCGATATTCTTATGACCGTTCATGGCGTGTTCATGCTTTTCGTGAGCATCCCCAGGCGCCGTAACATCAAAGGTTTTACCGTCTTCTGTCTGACATACATAAATACCTACTTCGGTACCTAGGCGCTTATTAGGCTTACCTTTACGGACCCCAATAATTTCAAACTCTGCGTCTTCTTCGTCCTTACGCTTCATCAAAGATGCACTGCGTTTATCCGTTTCGTAGGATGCGTCACCTTGGCGAACCATCGTGCCTTCATAGCCGTTAGAGGTCCAAAAATCATGATATTTGTCGATACCAGCTTGATCATCGACTTTGTAACACGCCGTTAAGCATAGGGTAGGGTAAGAGCTTTCGGTTATACGAGCGTCCAAGTAATTAAATCTATCAGCGTAAGGAAGACCAAGAACAACATCATAAATATTGTACGAAAGGTATTTACTGTCTTCTTGTGGCTTCTTGATAAGACTAGAAATATTTTCAAAGGCTTTACCGTGTGCATAGAGCTCACCATCCAACGTTGTACCATCCCAAATGCCTCTATCATAAAGAAACTGTAAACGTTCCATAACGTGAACAACCGTGATTGGCTTTCCGCCACGAGAGTAAAGGAACACCTTTTCATCTTGTATGGTTGCTAAGCAACGGTGGCCATCCATTTTAGGCTGAACAAATACAGGGAATTCCCAGTCTTTTACTTTATCAATCGGTTGGGCCAACATCGGTTTAACCAAGCCTAAGGCATTGGTGACCGCTGCACCTTCCTCCGGTTGGTCTTCAACATAGCCTTTATCCAGTTGTTTTTTGACTTTGCTTTGCGCTTCAAACACGGCTTGCATAATTGGCGTGGTTTCATTGCTGCGACCAATATTCTTGCCTTCAGTGTAATCCGTAGGTGTTTCGACACCTTTGCCACCTAAGACCTTGCGAGAGGTTACAAGTGTGGTGGCCGTATCGTCTGGGTTAAGCGTAACCTTGATATGCCACGAACCTACTTTTCCGCCCGAATGGACTTTATAAAGGGTTTGTTCAAAGCGAACGTCGGCATCTAAAGAGGTGGTGCTAGAGGTATTAGCGGGGATATTCATATCGTCAATTTCCAAATTTTAAAGTTAAGCCCGTAGGCGGAGTTAAAACTACGCTTTCAACTTTGGTATATCAAGTTAAAAACGAAGTTACGCTGCAAAAACACAATTTATTTGTGTTTTTAATATTTATTAAAAAATTCTGCTTTCTTTAATTTATTTAATTGGTTAGAATTTGTTCGTTTTGTTTTGTAGTAAAAGATTTACAGTATGGCCTTGATGGAGTACAGCCGTGTCTAAGAAAATTGACGATAATATAGAACCACCCTGGGAGCTAGAGCGTCGTAGGCGAATAGCTCGAAAGTTTAAAAACATGCGCCAGAATTATCGATTGACGCAAGAAGAACTCGCTATTGCTGCGGACGTTCACAAGAATACTATTTCAAATGCCGAGCGATACGGCAAAATTTCCACAGAAGAATTCTACAAATACCAACAAATTGCAAAACGCGCTCACATGAAGAAGGGACTCGGTGCGGTAGTGAGTAAAATTACCTTATCGGATATCCCATTCTCGGATTTTAAAAGATTCTTAGCGACGTTTTGGGAGTAATTTTATGTACCGTCACTTCTTTAAAACCTACGGCTTACGGTTCGCGCTTTTCGTTACGGCCCTACTTATCTTTACGGCTGTTTTAAACAACTTCCTTGTGGAAGGGAAATGGCAACTAAACTCACTGTCCGATATGCTCAGCTACTACGCGGTGATGTTTTCATGCGTTATCTTAGCTGGCGTAATGGTTAAGGGTTTCAATAATCGTATCGTTTTGGCTTTGATCATAATTGCTTCAATCTCTGAACAGGCGATTGCCAGCCTAATGTTTACGCTAAGTCCTACACTCCATACCGCTATTGCCATGATTTATGTGCCAGGTATTCTAACCATGGTGATGTACCAGTATCGGGTTAAGTTCCAGTTTTGGGTAGCGAACCAACTTATTAGGTCTGAAAGATTTAGAGAAGCTGGATTCAAATTGCTGGATAAAACTGAAGACACAAACCTAGGTACATGGTTATGTATGGTGTATAAGTTGTGCTGGTTTATCTGTTTTGCTATTGCGGTTTACTACCACATATTCACGATACATTTTGGTATTCATGAGACAGGCCCACTACTTTATGGTTATCGTCTCGTTGATATTGAGTACGCGCTACACTTACCTAGCTTCTATTTCCTGTTTAATATCGTCTTTATTACCCAGACTATTATGTTGCTTATGTTGTTGTTCCACGCGAGTATTCAAGAGTTCTACGTCAAGGACCTCGCAGGGTCCATACCTAGAAAATTGGAAGTACTATTTAAAAGAGCGGCTTAGCCGCTCTTTTAATTTCTAGACTTAAAAACCAACCGTAGGCTTTTTAGGCTTGAGTGATTCTGTTTTAGGGTTGTCCGCTGGTTTTGGGACAACAACATTACTATCAACATCAGCCATAGCCATTGTTGAACCCATACCAAGTACTAGCGCGATTGCGAATCCTAATTTTTTCATTGTGTTTCTCCATAAGAGGTTTGGTTGTTTCTATGGAGTTAATTGCAAAGCATGTGCCTAAACGAAAGTCTAAGAGTTTTAGACCGTTTCAAGCTATAAGGAGTGATATAAGAGGCGAAATGTTGCCTAACTGCGGCAACATTTCGATATCACTATAACAGTATTGGTAGTTCTGTTGCCAGTTCCCGACGTTTTAGCAGTGGGACTTGGTTTTTTATCCAAATCTTAATTTTTTGAATCCGACTGCCAGCACGCTCTTTTTTATGGTTCTCTACTATCGATAAAGCTTCTAATAACGCCCATCCTTCACCGTCAGGGCCAACGTAACCCCAGCAAGAATCATCAATGTCGTTACCTTCGATAACATAACCATACACATCCCCTTCTAAATAGGCGGCGTAGGTTTTAACTTCGCTATCCAAGAATTCAAAGACCTTTTGAATACGTTCTTTTGTTAACCGCTTAAAACCATACTCTTCACGAGCTTTTTCTTTGGTAACGTAGATAAAACCGACTTGGCCAGAGTCCCAAGAACACGAGAAACCCCCTGTATTCATCGTTATTCCAGAATGGTCGTACAGGTAGAGTGGGAGGATGAAGTAGTATTTATCAAGTCGCGCTTCAATCTTCGCCTCAACCAGTTCTTGGTAATCTTTAGTCCCTTGGGCATCCCAATTTGTTGAAGGCCAGTTATGTTCTAGTCTTTCCAACATCGCCTCAAATCCTGGCTCAACTTCTTCTACCATACCGATACGATAGTCTTGGTAGCTTACTGAAGGTTGTTCGTCACCTAAATTGTATCTACTATGCCAGCACACCATTGTGCCCACGTTATCCCACTCACGAGGGCTTTCAGCATCCCCATCACGCTCGATTTTAATTGTTATATCTTTTATTTGAGTCTCAGACTCACCAATTAGATCAAGGGTGTTAAAGTCTAGGCTTAACTTCTGGCAGTTTGCCTTTAGTTGTTTTGATAGTTCAGGGTGCATCGTCAATCTCCAACAAGTTAATTTCAAGAGGGGGAGAACATTCCCCCTTTCAGGGTTTTAAATTTCGCAACTGGGCTGGGCGTCATGCCAAGCTTCAAAAACTCGTAAACGAATCGCTTCAGGTATTTCTACCTTGTCTGCACAGCTCGTTATATATGAGTCTGCTCTCATGTTTTCAGTGAACACGAACAAGGTAGGCTTCAACGAGTTTCGGGCTCTAGACGCTGCCCCCATATCAATATTGTTATCAATAAAAACCACTTGGGGGTCTATTTCGTTGAGGTGAGCTTCAATGAACTCTTTCAGGCTAGGGTTAATCAAGCTCATGTAAGCTCGAACGCAATAGCCTATGAAAGCACTGTTGATCTCTTCAAGAATTGCTTTAGTGTCCGCGGTACTAATTTGCATCGTCAATTTCCTTCTGTGAACTAGTGAAGAACTCTTCACTAGTTAAATTACGGATATCTACAATTTGTTGTTGTAGTCTCTGTATTGCTTCGTTCTTAGCACGGTTTAGTGTTTTCTCCCCCGTCTCATAAGGTCGAGGAATAAAGTAACCAGCAAGAATTTCTTTTGTCCGAAGCAGGGTGCCTAGGTCTTTACCACTCATTCGCTGTCCCATCCCCAGTTACGCGCTTCAGGGCAGACTTCTTCTCGGGTTACTGCGCTGTCCGTGTAATTATTGAACCACTCCGCTAAAGCCGTTTCGTCGAGTTCGGCTAACGTGTCCCACTCATAGACAGTGGTGCTTTCCTGCTCGAGGTAGAAACCGTTCTCTTTGATATACTCTTTGCAGTGTTCAATCCATTCGTCCCAGTCTGAAATCCAGTCCATTTCTTCGAAATCTAGGCACCAATCCCCCATAACGTTACCGTTAGAGTCTAAAAACGCTCCGGAGCAGCCTTCAATTGGCGCATCATCACCGATACTATCTATTACTTTCTGTAGGGCTTTCTTTATTTCACTCGCTGCCCCTTCGGTGGTAGATAGCGCGTCGTCCCCGCTTTCAATGTTTATTTCTAATTTTGTGTTTGATACTCGCATCGTCAATTTCCTAAGTTAATTTCAAGAAGGGGGGGAGAACATTCCCCCCTAAGATTTAAACCAATACCCAGTGGCCGTAATAGAGTTCGTCACCAAATTCCGTTTCTACTCGGCCCTCCATGTGCTCATCACAAATGTAATTTGTGATTTCGGGTAAGCATCGGCATGTGAGTAGTCGGTCAACATCCGCAGCTACCTTTCGTTTAGGATGCTTCTTCATCACCCACTCAACTTTTAAAATAGCCATGGCTAACCCTCATACCGCACGATTTTCGTGAACACCTTACAGGTGCTAAACGTGTCGCTGGGTAACGTCTCGACTTCCTCGTAACTGGGGTGGTCGAACGACGTTGGTACCACCGCAATAAGTACCCCCGTGAAGCGGAGTAACTTGCGTGCGGCCTCCATATGCTTTTTTACCTGTTTGAACGGGGGGTTCATTATGATCTTTTCATAACGATACCCCGCGTTGTAACGAGCCTCGGCCCAGCTAAGAAAGTCTTCATGATGCACCAAGGGGACAGCCCCCTCGCAATCGGTACTACAAAAACGCTGTAACAAAGCTTCAACCAACGAGTATTCACGCTCAACAATCGTAATAAGGTCAGCATCATGCCCCTCGGCTTTAACAGCCTGAACCAAATTACCGGTACCCCCCGAAGGTTCTAGAACATGATCGTCGGATTCCAACTCCAACAGCTCGACCATACGCTCCGCCACATCATAGGGCGTAACGTGGCATTCCGTTGAGGCATGAACAACGACAGGCTTTGGGGCCTCGGAGAACTCGATAGGCTCGAGTTCTACTTTTTCCGGTGCCGTAACATGCTTGGGTTTATTGGGTCTTACATACACTGATGAATCCATTAGGCTGTCTCCACTTCCACATACTCAAGAGCCGTTGAATTCGGCGCGGCGTGCGTCTTTGAGTCCGTTAGGTAAACCACAGCCCAGTTAGAGTTCCAATGGTCACCTCCTGCAGGAACCTGCTTACATACCTTGACTCTGAACAGACCACAGGTACTCGGCTTAACCCCACGGTAATCACTATAAATAGCGCTGTACTCCGCTTTCGTCATTGAGACGATAGGGTACTTGTGTGCGCTGCCCCACATTTTCACCGTCACGCTTTTTACTTCTTCCGGTGACAGGTTAACAATTGGGGGAGCCTTCGGCTTAGGGACCGGTACTTCATAGCCCACCTCATACATCAGGTCGCGCCATTCCAATTCTTCCAGTTCCAGTGTCGAACCTGTACCAATGTGGATAGGTAAGTCGTTGTCACACTCCACAATCCAACCAACGTCAGATTTGGTCGCTTTAGGTTTATCCGCGCCGTGTGTTCTAAGGAACGTTTGCAATACAGGGGCGGTAAGCTTACCGGTAAAATATTCAACTTCCCCCAACTGAGCCCGTTCGTAAGTAAGACGGTTCAAGATATGGTTTATCTTGCGGTGTAAGTTCTGGTCGTTCTTACGCTTGGTACCTAGCTCAATATTGGCGTCGATAATTTCCGATAAAGGTTTCTTATCTTCCTTAATGTCGCGGTAACTATCTGAGATACAGATATCCCAACGGTAATTCGCAATCATCAAAGCAAACTCTTTTTGCTTATCGGCATCCTCCATCCCTTTGCAGCGTTCCCAAAGAGATAAGCAATCCCCTGCAGCGTGCAAATAGCGTTGTTGCTTTCGCAAGTCCGTGAGTAACGTTTTAATACGTCTATAAATAACGTCAGGGCGATTTTTGTGGTTAGCATGAGCAATGGTGCCCATCATGCGCCAGTTCCAATATCGGACCGCTGAGCTGGCTTCTTTGGCGCGTTCTTCGTTACGCTCTTGGGCTTCTTGCGCTTTCTGCATTTTACGCTGGCTGTGATGGCCCATTAGAATAGGTTGATCACCAAATTGCATATTGTTAGCCGCAGCACTAAAACCTCGTGCTTGGTCAGCACGCTTTTCAGCAAGAGCCCTTAATCGCTCAGCCTTAGCTTCTGCACGCTCGGCCATCGTCGTGTCTTCAGGTTCAATAGTGCCGGCCAAGCGAATACATAAATCTTCCGCTTGAGGCGACCAAGAAGGTTTCACGAAAAGTTCTTGTTTTGGTGCCCAACCAAAGCCCAGTTCCTTAAGCTCGTTGTAAAGGTCTGTATCTAGGCGATTTAGGGGGTAGATACGCAACTTGTTATCTTCTGGTGAGTAAGTAGCGCGTTCGATATCTTCGTGTTTTGTAGCAATAGTTTGATTAGTCATAATCGTCAATTTCCAAATTGTAAAAGTTAATTTAAAGAGGGGAATTCCCCCTCGGGTTAAACGGCTGCAACAATCGCTTTTGCTTCAGCCAGGACTTTTTCTTCTTCCGCTAGTTCTTCTTCCGCTGGTTCTTCATGCGGCCACCTGTTTAGTTCGGCCATACGTTTTATGGCGAAGTTCTCGATAACCGTGACTGCTCAAGATATTTTTAGTCTCGGAAGTGATAGACCACGTAGAACAGAACTCAGTGCGTAGCCCGATACCTTGATAGTCTTTGCGCTGATCACCCGTATTTATCATTCGGTCAACAACCAATAAGTCGTGTGGATACCCCTTCACGAACCATTCGATTTTATTGCCGAACTCGGTTAATACGTCTTCAAAAAACATCATGCCTGTGTCGTAGGCCAGCGTGTCTTTGGCAATAACGAAACTATATAGCGCGGCCAGAAAGATATCGGCATTGGCAATATCGCCACCCCAACGCCAGTCATGGTCTGGATGAGTAAGGGCTCGAGACTGACTTAGAATTATTCGGTGAGGCTGGGCACTTAACATCAAGTCAGTTAAAGCTTTCGATAAACTCACACCGCGAGGGACAATAAATTTCTTACTGCTTTGGTGTAGCTTTACACGCCACTTGTGAGCCGTGCGGTTGCCTAAGTTGATAAGTTTTTCACTCATCATTTGTAACTTTTCTTCCCAGCTCAAAACTGAATACTGCTCGGAATACACACTTACCGCTTGCTTAAGCTGAAAATCAAATAACTGGCGTAACTTGTCGTGAAGCTCTTCAACGGTACCGGTACCATCTGAGCCAAATCGAGAGGTGTTATCTTCTAAGAACTTTACGAAGCGTGGTTGTGTAATCGCGTCGGCAATTACAAACAGCATCGTGGCCGTGGCCTGTTTATTGATACGTTTAACATCAGTCATGATCGTCAATTTCCAATTTTAAAAGTTAATTAAGAGGGGGGAATATTCTCCCCCGAGCGTTACGACTTTTCAGGTCGTTCGAACTTCTCACCACAATAGCAGCAATGGCTTGCTAGTATCGTTATTGAATCTTTCTTAAGATTCTTTTGCGGGGTACCGTCTCGCTTCATAGGCCGATACTCGTAGTCAATTTTAGGATTGGTTGGAGCATACTGACCTTCCGCAAGCATATAAGCTCGGCCCTGCCATTCGGCTTTAAATTCTTCCACGTTGTCCGGCAATTGCTCTTTAATATGCTCGGTTACTTTTTCCATCGTTTCTTCAAAACAATTACACATCGTCAATTTCCTTAGCTAGCAGCCCGTATCGGGCTATGGGTTGTTACTTCATACCAATCATAGAGCTTCATAGTCTCTCGACTATAATCTCGCTCCCACGTTCGGCCATTTGCATCTACTAAACAGTAAGGCACTTTACGTCGCTCACACATGCTGTCTGCGTGCTCTTTTGCTTTCTCAGGATTCGGAGCAAAGAACTCTTGCATACGGCGCTCATGCGTAAACCTGTCGTGATACACCAGTTCGTACTTCACTTAAGCCACCTTGTCTAATTTTTTACTTTGTTGAAAATAGCGGAACAACTCGCCGCCTGCCCATTCACCTTTCGGCACTGACACACCATTACCAATCTGGCGATATGCCGACGTAGCCGAGACAGGGAACGTAAACCATTCTGGTACACCCTGCAGCCTCGCATACTCACGCACTGAGTAAGGACGAACACCCATTGGGAATCGCTTGTCAGCAACCAAGCGCGTCGATTTATCCTTGGCGTAGTGAGCAACACAAGTCGGCGCTATATCTCCTTTGCTGGGGTCGCTGATTATTGGGAGGTCACGGTACTTACCCGACATTCGCGCTTTAATAGCGCTGGGCAAGGTTACTTCTGGGTCATGCTCGACAATTTCAGCCAGCGTCACAGGACGACAACTCTTCGGGGGGCGAACTTCAAAAGGTCGGCGGGTACCAAAAATAATCAGACGATCTCTTCGCTGGGGTAACCAATGCTGAGATTGGACCGGACAAAAAACGTGAACGTAGTAATCCGGCAACTTTGTCATAGCTTCCATTACCAGCGGAAACGCTCTCATTCCTGGCACATTTTCCACCACGTAGGCATCGGGCTTGCGAATGGCTAAGTGACGCAAAGCATGAAGGAATAAATCGTCACCAGTTCTTACGCCGTGAATATCACCTATCGTGGAATACTTGGTGCAAGGGTAGGTAAAAACCATCGCATCGCATTCTTCTTGGTTTAACACGAGCTCTTCAGTCAAATCGCACTGTTGAACATGGTGGCCAATATTCTCGCGATACGTCTTAACCGCGTCGGTATCAATTTCAAAAGACTGGTTAATAGTTAATCCCGCATTTATCAGCCCAATATCCATCAGGCCAGCACCACAAAAATAACTGTTTACGTTTATTTGCATCGTCAATTTCCAATTTAAAAAGTTAATTACTCTTGTCTAAATAAATCAGAACCCCTTTTCACCGATCCCTTATGGCTGGCACTGTGCTCAAGACTTGGGGCCGGTTCAATCGGCTCAAGTGACATTACCTCGGCCAAGGCGTCGCTATTTTCTCGAAGCCAGTCCAAAAGAACCTCACGTTTTCGAGCATCCGCCTCGGCCTTTGATATCATTGGAGACCCTGCGATAGGTAAATCATCTACGTTAAGCTTTTCTAATACGCTATTCGCTCTCGCTATACTCATAACGTGTCCCAGTGAGTTAGCAATAGCCCCCTCACTATCTTCATCTAAGGGGCCGACCTTGAATTGCGGGGTAACACGGTATTCACCATCAGGTATTAACCAACGGAACTCATCCCAAATTTCGAGGAACTGCTTATCTAGCAGAGCTACACGCTCATCGGTAGTTAACGCTCTGGCAGGTTGAGGCCCCGCTTCCTGAGGGTATTGCTTTGGTTCAGGACGACGTTTGTGAAAACTAATACCCTTACCGTTAATCACAAATATCTCACTACGGACCATTGAAAGAATATCTGAATAAGGTTCGGCAAAATCATATCCGCTAAAGGCTACAGGTATCGCGTCCTCGTGTGTTTGGTGGGCGTGGTAAATATAGTAACCTAGCGTAACGTCTGTCTCGTTGGTGACTGCGGTTAATATTGCATTCGCGGTCTCGGGGCAAATTAGTGGGATAGTGGTAGAGAAACTATTCTGTGTTATTTCTTCCACGGCAACCAGAGTTTCATAGTTGTTATTCGAAGCGGGTGTTTTCATTTTGACTAACTTATTGTGAACTTGTCTTTCTTCGTAATCCGTCAAGTTACTCAGCGCTTCGCCCAGTTTCTCTTTATTCCAAACAATCATTTTGGCCTGTACTACAGCGCCATTACCTAATTTCAAACCTTTTTTCATCGTCAATTTCCTAAGTTAATTCCAAAAGGGGAGAACATTCCCCCCTAAATCACGCTAATTATTACTGCTTCACGGTTAAAACATTCCGAGCAGATATTCTTGCTCGAACCCATCAACTCAAGTTCCATTTCTATTGCACGGCGTCTCGAGTCACTTATCTTTGACTGGCACTTTGAACAGTGCGCGTCAGCCTTTGCCGGAACAAGGCCCTTAAATAGGTTGGGGATACTACTCACCGTGTAAATCCCTATGGGTGCTTAAGCGTCCCAAGCGAATTTCAACTTCTACCGTAACCGCAAACTTCTCCGCTAAAGAGTTACCAAAGTTTGCCGCTTGGTGAATATTAGCCGATAAGCACGCGGCTTTACCCGCACCACCACAATCGGCATCGAGCGCTCGACTCAATTCATCGGCACACGAGATAGTGAGAACCGCAACTTGGTATTCCGCTTCAGGATCATCAGGGTCCACCCAAGTTAGATTTTCCATGATGTAGTCGTGAATGGTGTATTTACCTTCAACGAACTCCATCCAGCCCCATTCGGAATCGGTCAAGATATAATGAATAGGCATACCTGAACTGACTCTTTCGGGGATGTTGTAGAATGCAATATCTTTATCCGCCAAAATCTCTTCAGAGGTGTAACGGTGTGGATGCGGCTGTTTTCTTTCTTCCACTCCCACACGGCCATTTAATAACAAACTCAGCACATGCTTCATAAACTCCAACGCTTCAGACGCGGTAGGTTCCTCGGATTCAATATGTTTGAATCGGAGGCAATCCCACGGGAGATAAACTTCGGCTGCTAGGCGTCGAAGATAAAGTGATCCTGAGACAATTGCCTCCGCGACATTGCCTATTTCATGGTGTAAAGCCCAAAGAACTTGTTCGGCCGCGATAGAGCTTCGAAAATCCTCCGTATCAATAGCTATGAATTTCTGAATTTCAGGTGTTACCGCCCCATAGCCAGCGACACAAGCAGGAGTACCACAGGTGTGAATATCTTTCGCTTCGTTAGCCACCATCTCATTTTCAAAGTAAGAAATCATTTTCAAAGGCAACTCAGCCTTAACGACTTCTTCCATCGTCGCAATTAACATGCGGAGTAGGGGGAAACGTGGTTTTACTTTTGGTGGTTGGTTATTCATCGTCAATTTCCTCCGCAATTTTTCCCGCTTCTAGTAACTTGCGGTACTCAACTACGTTATCGGGAGAGTAGTCCATAAGCCCAAACGACTTCGCACCCGTTTCTAAACAAAGGGCAGAGCCATACACATTTAGGTTTATCGACTCAAGGTAAGTGATAACTTCAATAAGCGTCTTGTTTCTGGGACGCTTTATCTTCGGCGTGTCTTCACTCATACGTCTTCGGCCTCCGCCCAGGCTTTTTCGAACTCGGCTTTTGAATAGGGGCTAAGGCCACCAAATTCGTAACGATGTAAGACCGCAGCTTGAGTGAACTCGCAATCGTTGATTTGATAGCAAATCCGACGAGTAACGTCATACATCAACACACCTCTTCGCGCCCCGCCGGATAGAGCAATATACTCATACTCAACCGCACGAATAATCTGGCCCTCTGGACCATAGTGACGACCCGTGTTCCACTCCATACGCCGCATTTTTTCAGGTTCTGGTTTCACTTCTTCAGGGTAACAAGACCACGACGTTTCACTCAGGCCAAAGCCTTGTTGTCGGTCAATTTCAGAAACCGGTAGGTCCGCCGCAACATGGTTGCCATAAGCTTCAGCAACGTCATAATCGCTTGCCATAACGTTAGGTAAAACAAGCTGTCGGCCGGTATCGCTCTCTTCTAGCACTATTTTGAATTCTTTTAAGTCGCTCATTACTCGTCCCCTACCGGTAGGGTTGCAAGATAGGCTAGAACATCATCTGACAGAGTAAGAATGTTACGTATCATCTGCTCGTTCGCTTCGACAAATCCCGTTAGGTCGTTAGCTGTTTCGCCACCAAAGTCCACGCGGCCATCGCCCATACGGTCCTCGATGTTCAGTTGCTTGCAGTAGCGTTCCGCGTCTTTGAGTGTTAGACAGTCTGCCACATGGGTTTCAGTCTCGGTGCATACGTCAAACACCACTCTTGGGCGAATAAAGTGCGGCCCTACTTGTGTGCAGTCAATTCGGTGATCTTTGACTTCACCATGCACCACACCTGAGAAGAACTGTTCACTTTCGTAGATTCGCTGGCACTCTTGCTTTAGGGTATTTATCGATTGCTTAGAGTCCTCTAGTTTCTTTTGCAACGACTCTATAACATCCACTAGTTCGTCGTTACGGAAGTTTTCTAAATAATTTTTTCTGTTAATTTCACTCATCGTCAATTTCCTTAAAGTTACAATAAACTGGCCCTTCATCAGGGGCCATAAAGTCAATTTCTGGGTCGGTAGCAAACTCGCAGTGCTCAACCGTTTTGTACCCCTCACCTAGCATGGTGCCACCACACTTTTTGCACACTTGGCGCATCGTCAACCTCCAAAAGAGGGGGGGGGGAATGTTCCCACCCTTATTCTTCTTCCTGTTCCGCTTCCTCACGTTCCCAGCGTTTTAGTTCACGCTCTTTGAAGGCCAGCACATACTTCATGTACTTCAAGGTTTCCTTAGCCTCGGGCTCATCTTTGTGTAGGTGCTCAAACTCAAGGTCGGTTTCTGGTAGATATTGCGCGGCGTGGTCATATCTTCCCTCGGCTTTGCTGACAAAAACCGAATATCCTAAGTCTCCGATTTCTTCCAACAAATAGTCCGCAATATTCTCAGCGGTTTCCGACGCTCGAAAAAGGGGCATATCCACCTCAAGGAATTTCTGAATTTTAGGGTTAACCGCACCATAACCCGCGACACAAGCTGCAGTACCACAAGTGTGAATATCTGTAGCTTGGTCTGCGGTATCCCTATCCAAATAGTAATCGTCCATCCGAAAATCTAAATCAGACGCAACCACTTGTTCCATGGTCTCGATTAACAGTTCTAACAGCGGAAAATTACCGGTACTCATAATTCACCTCGTTGTGAAAGAGAAATGGCGGGACAGCCTTGGCCGTTACCTACGATGATGTGATCGAGTAACGGCACGTCAATAGTCGACAGGGCTTGTTTAATCTCTTGCGTCAAACTAATGTCCGCTCGGCTTGGTTCAGGATGGCCCGAAGGATGGTTATGCGCGATTATTACCGCCGCAGCATTCAGCTCTAAAACACGACGAATAATCTCACGAGGGAAAACCGAGGCCGCGTTTATCGTGCCCTCAAACATAATTTCACCCACAATCAAACCGTGTTGAGCATCAAGGAACAGGCAAAGAAAACGTTCGCGAGAACCCTCGCATAGCTGCAAGGCACAATAGTCTTTACATGCGCCAACGTCGGTTATCTTAGAGCGGCCATAATGGTTAGGCTGTTTCTCACGAATGATGTTTAGCGCTCGAGTGATAGCGCGTTTCTCAGTAGGGGTGTAAGGACCACAATCAGTTAGTCTAGTCATAACGTCAATTTCCAATTTTTAAAAAGTTAATTACCAAATCAGGGGGGAACATTCTCCCCCTTCAAACCTTACGCAGCGTCTTGGGCTCTCACCTCAAGCATGGCCAGAAGGTAATCGGCATAGCTGATAAAATCATCAAGGTATTCACTGCCCAGATACAACCACGCAAAGCTTTTGATTTTATCGCGGTCAATCCCTATACCTTCAGCCGAATACCGGCGAATGTGGATATTCACCCCCAAGAGCGAGTCAATCAGCAACGACCCCGCTTCAAAATCATCCAGCGCGATACTCACTTCTTCCACCAAGGCACAGATAAACGCGGACTCAATCAACATCCAGTGCGAATACTCCCAGCCCATCAAGGCCCGAATCTTCGCGTCACGGACACAGTAACCCTCGATTGTCGTGTGTGGTGTGTTTTGGGTTATCGGCTTGAGGTTATCAATCGAGACCCGAGAGCCTTCGTCTTCACCCTCGATTGTCATAGCCAAACGACCACAGTTTCTCGCGGTATGTGCAACCGCAATCATACGCCGGAAAATGGGTAGATTTTTACTCATCGTCCTCGTCCTTAGGCTCTTCGAAAGCCGTGAGGTCATACCCCATATCGAAGAGCTCATCGATAATTTCGGCTTTACGACGGGCGATAATTTCTTGAAACCATCCACCACTTACATTGAAAGGACCAACACAAGTTTTATCCGTCCCGTGAATAGCCAACGGATGATCTTCGTCAAGATGAACCGTACCTTGTAAATCGCACAACTTTTTCAATTCATCCAAAAGAGAAATAACCCGCACACAATGTCTCATAAGCATCGAATTTAGCTTCGAACTTTTAGTCACTTTTTTACTCATAATCGTCAATCTCACTAATTGTCGGGGTAAACTATGCCGATTCTCGGGCCGCAGCGTCACCACGAGAAGACTTCTCGGGGAATTCGTCCTTACCTAGCACCTTTTCCATTGCACCCGCTGAGGATGCGATAGAGGCCGCGCATTCAACACCGCAGTTAAAGCCAAAATCGACCAGTTTTTCGACAACCGAAAAGTCCAGGCCGAGTTCTTGACTCAGCGCTTGGGTACGACGATACATTTCGCCGAGGTCATTCGTGCCCTTCAGAGCATCAGATTTTCGGTAGAGACCAATGAGACATTCGATTTGCTTGGCTTTCATCTGCATGACAGCTTCAGCAATCTCGCGCTGGGTTTGGCGCATGAGTTCGTGAGGGGAGGGAGCAGTCTGGTTTACAGGTTGGGGAATGGATTTAGTCATATCGTCAATTTCCTAGTTAATTAATCGGCTCACGCCGTAACACCCCGAAGGGCGGATTTCAGTTATACAAGGGCAAAATGCCCTAGTCAATTGCAATGGTCTGATTAAGACCAAAAAACACAATTTGGGTGTGATTCACTCCCACGGTGGTTTGTTGCACGTTGCGACAGTGAGGACCACAAGCGAATTCAAATTCCAAGACGCGCAAAGGTTACAGGTCGTCACACAAAGGTCGTTGGGTAGATCACTGCGACTTGCAGCAAGTCACAAGGAGTAACGAGGACATTGTGTGTAAATAAACCTCAGGTACGAATTAAATCGAAAGCGAAGTTTTTAAAAGTATACTTCTTAAAAAATGTTCCCAGTAAAATATATAAATGTACATTTAATAACGAAAGTTTGTGGGAACATTTTTGTCACCGGCTCTGAAGCCCTTGTTACCCACGGCATTGCGAGTAATAATTACCCTCACCGAAGTTACGCGTAACTGGTCAAAATTCGCACAGCTACAGGCCGCATTCTACCGTTTTGAGAAATCGCAAAAATGGCCTAGAAAGTTTATGGGAACACAAAACCTAAGTTATTGTATCTAGGCACTTAAGCTGGGCTTTTGTGTGACTTTTGAGGGTTCTACACCAGTTTCGTCAAAAAGTTTACGGGAACAGGTGTTAACTGGCTCTGGAATGTCCGTTTGCGCCAGTCTGATTGTTGTGCTCATTTCGCAAATCAACAACATTTGGTGATGCTTGGCTACGTGTTCTGGGTCCAAATTTCCCAATTCCATGAGTGTCACACCTTTCAATTCTAGCGTGCCAATCTCGTATTGCAGCGTGCCATATTGGAGGACAACCACTGGCTTATGCCAGCCAAATCGTATCGAAACGTTGTTAAATTCCATCGTCAATTTCCTGTCAAAATGTGCTCAAATATGGGGGGGAATGTTCCCCCCTGAAGCCCTTAAATTGGGCTTGGTCTTGAGGTTAAGGCAAATACCTGTGGCCTTAAAATACTTTACACGACCCTTGTATAGGTCCTATATTCTCATGCGAGAAGCTTGGAAAGAGGCTTGAGGGTCGGAATCGGCGCTGCTCCTATTTCCGCGCTGTCAACCCTCAATTCGAATTTTTTGATTCTTTTTCTCGAACCAAAAACCACCAGCCTCGATTCTAGATTCTATTTTTTAGAATGAAAGCGCAGTTCCACCAGCCGAAAATTACTTCTTCTGTCTAGAGTTTCCGCTTTGAGGGTCGCTACTGAGATCAAAAACAATGGCACACTGGCGTAACTCGATACCTCAATTAAGCCCAGGCCATCGGCACTCGTAATGAGTACCGTGAACCCAGCCACCAACAGCATAAAATGCACCATAAACGCGATAAATAAAGCAATATCTGTACGTGTAATCATCATCAATTTCCTTTTAGTTGAACAAGTGTGTTTCGGTAAAATATAAATCCTTAATATTCTCTTCAGTTAAGACTTTAAGGTGCTTTTTTAATCTAGAAAGTAGAATGGTTCGGGTATACGGGCCATCGTTAATAACAAACCCTTCGCGCTGCTTACCATGAGGACCCACCAGCCATGTATTTTTAACGGTAATCATCATCAATTTCCTTGTATCTGGGGGAGAATGTTCCCCCCCCTTAAATCGCCGCGACAGTCACGGCCCTGTAGTTGCCAAATTCCCTTCACGCGAATTGCTATCACAATCCACCAGCCAAGCCCCTAGACACGAGAGCCTAGGCACTGGCACACACCACCAGCATAGGTAGGCACGCGCTTAATAGCCTCGTGAAAAATAAAAAACCGATTAGCACTAGCCGTGCTAATCGGTTTTTCGTTTCTCGAATTGAGGGGGGGGAATGTTCCCCCCGTCCCGCTGGGCTTACTTGTTAAGTTGCTTTTCAAGATCCTTTTGAATCTCAAGCGATAGAGCAAGCATTGCTTTGCTAACCTTGGCGCGGTGAGCCTTAGGTAAACCGGCCGCGTCTAGCGCTTCAAGTTGGTTATTGATTAGCGCTTGTGTGTGATCCTCAAGCTTAGAAACAAGAGCCATAACCGCGCTAGATACATTATCATCAGCAGCACGCTTTGCCGCGCCGCCTTCTTTATCCTTGCCCTTTACAGGTGCGCTTTTCGCGTCTTTGCTTGGCTTTTCTTCTTTCGCTTCTTTAGGCAAGTATTCACCTAAAAAGTTAAGCCATTCAACGCGCCCTTGAGGAGCACCGTTTTCGCCGTAAATATCCGCGTTTAATACCTTGTCACCGATTTGCGCGAATGTGCCGTTTAACTCGATCGTTTTGATTGAGTCGAAAAACTTGGTTAGATATTGACGGTTATCATTTACGAATTTCACGTAAGTTTTCCAGTAACCTTTTGCTTGGTTGTATAGGCGTGAGCTGTCGCGGTTGGCTTTTGTACGTTGGTTAGCTGGCACGCCGTACAAGTCACAACAAAGCGCGATGTTTGCACCTTGTTCCATGTTGTGTGCTACGGCATAGCACGCAATAGCCATTTTAACGGCTGGCACACGTAGATCATTCTTATCAGCAGTAACAAGAGCAGAAGCAAAAACAGAAGCGTTAAAAGTGGTAGTAGTCATAATCGTCAATCCTTAAAAGTTAATTTGTTGGTGGGGGAATGTTCCCCCCCCCTCGATGCGAGTAATTCGGTACTTGCGTCGAGTTGCATTCACTATAAAAGGGGGGGTGGATTTTATGCAAGAAAATGGGGTGATATAGTGGGGTGGCCCTCTCACTCCACCTGAAAAATTTTTGGAATTTTGGAAGGTTATAGATACTACCCTCGACCCTCAAACCTAGAACCGCGACCCTAGACCCAAGAACCTCGACCCGGGAAACTAGAAACTTTACCCTAGAACCGCGACCCGAGAACCTAGGCCAAAAAGAAAACCCCGAGGGATTATGGCCACTCGGGGTTTGAGACGTTCAACGTAATCAGAGGTCGTTGTTCGTAGGATAAGCTTGAAACTAGGTATGCGGACGGGCACAAAGATTAGAACAGGCTTTATCGTCAATTTCCAAATTGTAAGGAGCGCTGGGCTCCCGCGGTTGAGGCATGTAAGCTGTTTGCTGTCAACGCCAACTAAAGTATAAAAATCTCCTCGATTGGTCAAGTAAGTAAACCGGTGGCAAACCTTATATTATGTTATATAAGTGTTAAATCACGAGGGCTTTTGTTGTCGTATTTCTGAAATAAAAGACACAATTAAATTGTGTTTTTGTAGCTGGAAAAGTTCATCACTTGAAAGCACTTACACACATTGTCAGTGTGTGCAAAGAAACGTAAAAAAGGCGAAAAAATTTTTAAAAATTTTTTCGCCTAAGGTTATGCTTGATTAATTATTGAGCGTTTAATTGAATGTTCAGTCCGTAATACTGAATAACTAATCGGTTTTTCGAATCGCGTCCTACGACTTGGAGAAACTGATAAAGCGTACTGAGCTCTTTGGTTCGACGATAGAATTCACCTTCATCCACGACAGCCCCGTTTTTAAATTCGCGAACAGATGCGGCGTAGAGTGTATATAAATCCCTACCGGCTATAGAGGGTAGCGACTTAAGCTCATCAATCAACTCGTCTTTTGGTAGGGATTTAAGCACCGCTATCATAGAATCATCAGATAATTCAATATACCCAGAGGCTTCGAAGAAGTATCGAACGTTATTATTCATCTGTCCGAGCTGGCGCACGAGCTCATGATGTGAGTCGGGTAAGGTGTAGTCGCGATTGTTGACCAGTCTCGGATAAGCGCGTAAGGCCCACGAGATAATCTTGTCCTTTTCTTCGGCAACAATTTTGTTACCAATATCCAGCTCTCGATTTTCAGGGGGAATAGGTCTTTCCGTATTGAGTATCAACCAGCGTCGAGTAAATCCTTCCGAGAAATCTTTAGTTTTTGGCAGATGGTTTGAGGCGAACCAATGTGTAGCCATCGGTTGCAGGGTGTTATGTTGGTTGATGTTTCGCTTAAGCGTGACTTCTTGGCCATCAACAATATCTTTGAAGCGCTGGCTGTTGATAGGTTCGTTTTCAGAGAGTTCGCCACACAGGTTTAGTAGTTTATTCGATAGCGCGGCCAGCGCGTCATTATCTCCCCACTTGTTGGGCGGGAGTGAAACGCGCTTTTGAGGTGGTACCAGACCGCGAATGATATTGAGTATCTGACTCTTTCCTGATTTTGGCGTGCCGTGAAGTAGGATGGCCCGTTGAAAAAGTGTACCTGTGTTGAAGAACGTTGCGGCCATCGCTTCTTGCAAAGCCATTATGTTATCGCTCTCGTCGTCGGTCTCCCAAATCTGGGTAATAAATTTATATAGCTTTTCTGGCGGGTAAACTTGGTCTGGGTTGAAGGTGAATGGCAACGTATAGGTTAACCCCATATCTGGGTCATGGGGTAATAGCTGAAGTTGGGAATTCACGAACCCGTTGTTGAAGTTCACACCCACAGAATTGACGCGTCGAAGGGGCAGGGCCAGTTTGTTTTTGATAGCCGTAATAATCGTATTGGTGTTACGCGTACCCTTGTCTGTGAAGTTCGACGGAAAGTAGGTGTTGATGATATGGCTTATCTCATGGTCTTCTACGGGTTCCCAATGCGTGCCTAGCCAACGGCATAATCTCTGGGCGTCGATGGCCGCATCATAGCGATGCTCGGTTTGGCTTGAGAGAAATTGAGTAACAATAATAACGATAGCCGGAAGGTCTATCACGCCCCGCGCTTGCTTCCTTAGGTTTGCTATCTGACTATCCATCTTCGTCATGTTTAGCTTCATCCCAGACTGACGCGAGATATATCGCTTGAGCTGGTCTACTTCGAGTTTGGTTACTGTGAATGAGCGTGCGATTTCTTCCATGGCCGACTGGCATGCACTCAACATTTGGGTTTCGTTGCCTATGGCGTCGGACATTTTATCGTAAACGTACTTCTGAAGGCCTTGATAGGTGTATTGCGCGTCCTTCGAAGTGAAGGGAATCGCGTATCTGTCCCTTAGATTAGAGCCAATATTGACGTCCCAGTGGGGCGGAAGGCGAAGGTTGTAGTACATACGCACTTGGTGGATAAGTGAGTAGAAGGTCTGGAAATAGGCGTCTTTTTGATGATTTGGGGGTATTTTGGCAAAATTTTGCGAAAAACTATCATAAAGCGCGTCAATTTCTTGCAAAACGGGCAAAAGGTGCGTGTTTTGGTCGCAATTCAGTAAAAAATCGTAGCAAAAATGCGTCAGGTAAGAGCGCATAGTTACGTCCAATTGTCCTAGAGTGTGTAATTTTGTCCTTGCTTCGTGCGGGTATGGCTCTTTTTGAAACTCCACATCCGGCATAATCTCCTGCAACACATCCATGATATGGTGTGGTTCAAATACCGGTAAGTTATCTACGACGTCTTTGGTAGGTACCTGAGTCGGTGAACTTAGTACTACGAACGTATCTTCCGCTAAGAACGAAAGTAAACTTCCCTCGAGGCCCGAGCCAAGAACCGTGAACGATTTTAGTGACTCACTACAAGGCGAAGGTGCCGGCGCTTTAAAAATCATGTAATGGCTATTTGATTCAGAGACCAGCCAAAAGCTTGAAGGAAGCTTATGAGAGAGTGAAAGCTTTAAATCGGATTGTTTATGATCGAGCCTTACCGCAACAAGACAATACTCACTCTCGTCTTTGAGCGCCTGACCCAAGGCCACGCCGCAAAGCTTATCCGCATGTGTTGCTTGCCAATTCTTTTGATGTAACTCCTGGGTCGCATGAAGTATTTTATCACTGGGGATAGCAGGGAGCTTTGAAGTTTTAAACAGCGGAATGGTTGGGATACCTACAGCAAATAAGGCTTTCGATAATAAACTATACATGCGGTTACTCCTGATTAAGTACGAGTTTCATTTCTTCGATAAACTCAGTTTTTTGCTGCGGTGTTAGATAGCGCTCCATGCTATCGAGGATAAACGTTTTGAATACACCAAATTGTTTTATACCTGAGGCTCGTTCTTGAACATCGAGGATTTTTTCCATCAGTGACACCATGGTACGAAACGTACTGGTCATTTCGCTTGTGTCACTTTTGTTCAGTGCCGTTTTAAATGTTTTCATATCACGGTAAAGCTGAAGGGCTTCCGTCTCGAAATCAGGAACCGCATCTGAATCCTCTATTTCTGAGTCTGCAACGGTTATGCCAGCGTCGGTTTGGATGCTAAAAATAGCGGTAAGGAATTCTATCTCGTTGGGCTCGTAAGGGCAGTCTTCATCGTCGAGGTAGGTTGGGTCGTCTTGAATTAGTTTTTTCCACGTATTCAGCGTTGTGAAAAGGTTCGGGGTGAACTCAGGATAGAACTTGGGTGTTTTCATCGTCAATCTCCGCTTTGTTATAGGTTAAATATCATACCGCAAGATTGCCTGTATAGTCAGTAACGCGTAATCTATTCGGAAAATAGACTAATTGACGATAATTGAGGTAGCTGTGGCTAATCAGTTTTTAATGGATTTGTACTCGACTGCAGAAGGCCGGTACAACAAAGATTCGAAAGATATGACGCATGGTGATTGGATGTGTGCCAACACTTCACTCAACAAGCGGCCTTTTAGTTTCGAGCGCTATCCCTTCCAAAAACAGATTGCCGATGATATGCACCCCAGCCTCGATTGTATAAAGCCCTCTCAGGTTGGTCTTACCGAAATACAGATTCGTAAAGCGCTGGCGATATTAAGCCGGACGCCCAACACCTCTTTGATTTACACCATGCCGAATGAGCGGATGTTTAAGCGTATTTCAAAAGCGCGTATCCAGCCGTTGATTAATTTTGATAAAGCTTTCAGGCAAGAGAGTGGGGACAAGACCAAACAGTCTATGGACCTAATGCGGATTGGTACCAGTTTCCTTTACGTTACCGGTTCTGCAGAGGCCGACGCCACGAGTATCAACGCGGACTTTGTATTTAACGATGAGATTGACTTAACAGACCCGTCAATGTTGTCACTCTTTAACTCTCGTCTACAAGGTTCCGATCACCGTGTTAACCAGCGTTTCAGTACCCCAACTTATGAAGGGGTAGGCGTAGACAGAGGATACCGAAGAAGTGACCAGCATGAGTACGTGATTAAGTGCCGTTGCTGCAACCATTACCAAATACCCGTATTTAGCCGAGCGTTCGTCGAAGTCGATGGCCTACCAGATGATTTGGAAAAATTTGAAGATATCTCAGATAACCTTATCGACTCTGGCCAGCTCGATATTCAATCCGCACGCGTGGTTTGTGAAAAATGCCGGAAGCCCCTAAACCTTGCTGACTATGAAAACCGTGAATGGGTGGCTAAATACCCGAGTCGGGTGCTCAACCGCGGGTACCGTATCCGCACGTTCTCTACCCACAGACTAGACCCTCAATATTGTTTCGCTCAGTTATTTGATTACAAATCGAATGATAACCTGAAGGGCTTTTACAACACGGTTAAGGGTGAGCCCTACAACAACGAAGACCAGAAGCTTTCGTTAAGCCAGATAAAACTAGCCATGGGAAGCCCAGCTATCCCAGAGCCAAGACAAGGTGAACCACACTTCATTGGTATCGATATGGGGGTAACGTGCTACATCGTTGTAGGTTGTGGTACCGACCCTAGAAAGATGCGTATTATTTTAGCCACTTACTGCCATATAGACCAATTACGGGGACTGGTTAATAAGCTAGATGAGCAATATCATTTTGTTGGGGGAGGCTTGGATAGGTACCCTTATACTCCTACCAGTAATGATATCCGTAACGGTAGCCTCGGGCGAATTATGCCGGTGCACTACACGAAAAGTAAGGAAGTTGCTGAAGAGAAGAATGCACTCGGGGAAGTGGACTATATCAAGGTAAACCGTACCGATATGTTAGACCATGTGGCCACAGGTATAAGAAACTTAACGTGGTCGATTGAAGGTTACACCAGCAACCAAGACAAAATAGAGTCTCATCTTCAGGATATGATCAGAGAAGAAGTCGAAGAGGAACAAGCCGTTTGGGTTAAGCTTTCGGGTAAAGACCACTTCTTCCACGCAATGGCCTATCTCGCCGCAGGGGTCTCGTATAAAATTATAAAAGACGGTCTTGAGGGCTGGGTGAATGTGAATACCGATTTCTCTAACGCTGGCCACGGCGGAGGTATCCTTCTAGGCCAACAAGATAATGATATCTTTGGCACAACCGACTTAATCGGTTATTCTTCCAGCAATAACCCGACAAAAATAATTCGTCGGTACTAACAATTTGGGAAATTGACGATGGCCGTAACAATACTTAGCAAGCTCAAGGTAATTGTGCCTAATCGGTTTAAGCCGAAAGGGAGTACACAAACTGCGACCTATAACGCAGAGAACAACACAGAAGTCCTATCGCTCCCAGATTATCGGGAACACCTAGAAGATATCTATTCAAGTCGAGTTTCGGATAATTCACAAACACTCATTATGAAGCTTGTTAAGTCCGACCCTGATGCGTCAGCCGCATTAGGCGCATATCTTACTACGGCGGGGAGCTCTATCCCGTATATCGTTGTAAAAGACCCCGACGGGGCGATTGACCGCGATGGCGCCAAGATAGTTAATGAACTTATTGAAGCCTTAGAGACCCGCCGCGACTACTCTAAAGGTTATTTAAGACCTAAGACTCTGCGAGAACTATCAGAAGAATTCCGCTACATGCTATTAGCCCGAGGTGGTATAGGCTGTGAAACGGTATTTGGGGATCAACTTCAATTAACTGAGCTTCGCAATATCGATATGGCCAGTATTCGATGGCAAGAAAAAGAGCCTGGGAAAATGGTGCCATGGCAAGACCAAGGGGGCGGGGACCCAATTAAAATGGATATCCCTTCTTTCTTCGTAGCTTGGTACCGAAAATCACCTATTGAAGCTTACGGCCATAGCCCCTTCGTTAGTGCAATTAATACCATGGCAGCAAGGCAACAGGTGATTAATGACTTGTATCGAATCATGCAAGTTACAGGGTTCCCGCGAATCGCTATCAAGGTACTTGAAGAAGTCTTGGTGAAAAATGCCCCTGCGGATGTTAAGGTCGATCCACAAAAACTAAGAACCTATATTTCTCAACGCCGCCAAGATATTGGAGGCGCGTTTGCTTCGCTGCGCCCAGACCAAGCGATGGTTCACACCGACAGTGCTGAAGTTTCAATGCTTAATGAAAAGAACCCAGCGACGGGTATTAAAATTCAGGAAGTGATTGATACGCTTAACGCCCAAAACCAAGCAGGGTTAAAGACGATGGCCACTGTACTTGGTCGGGGTGAATCTGGTGTAAATACCGCTACAGTTGAAGCGAACTTGTTTGCCAAAGCTGCCGATAGCTTGAATGAACCTATCGGAGAAATCTTAGGCAGCATGCTTACGATGGCTTTACGTATGCAAGGCTCCGAGAGTCGAGTTATTGTCAGATTCCCTAATATTGATTTGCGTTCGGAGCTTGAGCTAGAGGCCCAATTGAACTTGAAGTCAAACCGCTTGCGAACCGACCTAAGTGATGGGTTGATAACCGACGATGATTACCATATTGCCATGTACCGTCGCATTAGACCGGACTCCGTAGCTGAGCTAAGTGGAACGGGGTTTATTGGCGGCGCTATGGAAGTAGAAGCAGAAAAAGTAAGCCCTAATTCTGACCCACAAGGACGTTCTGTTAGTCGTGCTTCAGACAAAAGTGCAAAGTCTAACGCTAACCAGTCTTAAGGTTAATTTTTAATCGGGCTTGGCAACGCGATTGAAAAGCCCTAAGATAATCGAAAATTTGGATGGAAATTGACGATGGCTAAACGGCTAACCCTCACTGAGCGTATCAAATCGCTTATCACCGCAGCCGCGGGTGATGAAATAGACTTTTCGCAGATTGCAGCGTATGAGAGCGTTGCGGCATCTACTCGTCCAATCAATCAACCAAGCACAGCCTACCATGGCGCACAAATGACAGAAGGCTTTCTGTCACAGATGGCGGCGTACTACAAAGAAGAAAGTGTCCCTATTCAGGTCATGCACAATGGTCAGATGCTACCAGTAGGTAAGGTGTTTGCCGCAGATACCTATAGCGCGGATGAAGGACACACGGACTTAAACGTTCTTTTCTATGTCGATGCTGAAGGCCCTTACGCCCGAGATATTGACCTTTCTATTCTAGATGAGGTTTCTGTCGGGGCAGCTCCCAATCACGCGTACTGTTCTGAATGTAGTTTCGACTACATGGCCGAAGGCAACGAAATGAGTTTCTGGTTTCGTGAATGTGATAACGGCCATCGAATCGGTGAGAACGGAACCCACCTTCGCTTAACCGACCTCCGTGCTTGGAAAGAATTATCACTCGTGAACAAAGGCGCGAGTAATAAACCGAAGATACTTGGCTCTGCCAAGCAACGTCTGGGCAAAGACGCATATAACCAGCTTGCCGCTTCAAGTTCTCCTGAAGCCGTACAGTACAGTTATATGACTTGCTCCCCCACTCAAAGTGAAACAACAGGTGAAACTATGGATTTATCAGCTTTAACAAACCAAGTTTCTACGTTGTCCGCAGCTAACGGCAAGCTAGAAGTTAAACTCGAATCGGCAGAGGCAGCGCTTACCGCTTCTCAGTCGGAAGTTGCCGCGCTGAAAGGACAAGTAGAAGAACTAAATACGAAGATTGAAAATGGTTCTGAGACCAAACTTCAATCTGATCTTTCAGCCGCTCAAGCGCAACTTGAAACGGCGAACAAAATTGTCGGTGTGTTTGATGAACAACTAAAACTGGCTGCGGTTGCAGCGGGTTTGACGTTGGCTGAAGACGCCAGCGCTGACGAGAAAATTGAGCTGTTAAAACAAGCTCAAATTAAACTGGCAGCAATCCCAAGGGGTGGTGTTGGCAAAGGTGCGGATACACCGGAAGCTGACGACGTTCTGGTGCTTACTGCCGCGCATAACAGTGCGTTTGTTTCTAATCGATAAGGGGAAGAGTCATGCAAATTGGCGATTTACAACATAAGGGTATCCGCACTGAATCCGCGGCAGCATCATTCTATCTAGATGCCTCAATCACGGGTTTTGCGGACGTTGGTAAACCGGTTTCGGTAACCGGAGATTTTACGGTGGGCTTTGGTGCTGCAGATGATGAGATTCTAGGTTACCTAGAGTCTTATGAAAACCGTGAAGTTGAAGGCGTAAAAATGGGTGCTGTGTCATGGCATATGTGTGCCGAGTTTGAATACGCGGGTACAGCTCCGACAGTGGGTGGCCACGTAGTATCAAACGGTGACGGTAAAGTAAAAGCTGCCGGAGCCAACGCGGGTCGCAACGTGGTTGTTGCCGCCGTTGATACCACTAACAATATGGTATCTGTAATCTTCCGTTAATTCGGAAGATTCGCACCACAAATAAAAATTTGGAGATTGACGATGCAAGCAGCAAATCTTAGTCAGATTAAACGCGCCCCACTTAACGTGGTTTTAGCGGGTATTAATAGTGAGCACAGCGACGAATCTATTCGCGCTGGCGTAAAGCTGGTACAAGCAGCAAAACAATACGGTATTAACGTTCGTGATTACCTAAACCTAGCCGTTGATGTTCGTGCGTCAAACGATGCTGAGTCTGGTAAAAACTTCCGCTTGGATAATGGTAACTTTATGACCGGCTACCAAGCGGCTATCTTAGAGTTGAACCTTCCGTTCAAAAACGCTTTTGAGCAAGGCATTACCCTTCAAGCTGCAGCGGATACTTTCAGTGCACGCCCTGGCTCTCGCGCACTTTTCCCTGAAGTTATTGATGATATGCTTCAGTGGAATACGCGCCAAGATATGTTCGAATCAACGGCACCTATGGTGGCACAGACCCGAACTATCACAGGTAACGAACTTATTACCACCGCAATTTTTGACGATCAAGGCCAGCTAAATACTTCGCCTATCGCTGAACTTGCGAACATTCCGATGCAGACTATCAAAAGCTCTGATAAGTCGGTTAAGTTCTTCAAGCATGGTTCAGGTATCCGTACCTCATACGAATTTGAACGTCGTGTGAGCCTAGATATCCTAACTCCATATGCGGCCCGTATTGCTCGTAACAAAGAAATCAGCAAAGTGAAGATGGCAACCTCGCTATTGATTAACGGTGATGGTGTTCACGAAGCTGCAGAAGTGGTTCCAGCTTCTAATTATAAAGATTGGGATGAGGCTAAAGGCCTTAAAGGTAACTATGTTGCCTTAGCGGACTTCTTGGCGCAACGTGCGCGTAAAGGCGTACCGGTTGATACTATCGTAGGTAACTACGATATGTGGCTAGAACTGTTCCTAATGTTCTTACCAACTCAACCTAACGGTAAGTCTACCTCTGAAATTCTTCAGGAGAACGGTGGGCCTCGCGTGGCTCTGGCCATGGACTTCTTAAGCGGTGTCAACTTCCATATTTCAAGCTCAGCCCCTACGGGTAAGCTGATTTGTTATTCGAAGGCTGACACGCTGGAAGAACTTATCGAAGCCGGTTCGGTACTGTCTGAGTCTGAGACAGCAATCAAGAACCAGTCGATTACTTACGTGAAAACTGAGAACTCAGGCTATCGCCTAGTTTACGGTGATACCCGCGTAATCTTCGATACTGAGGCCTAACCAACAATAGCCCCCTTATCTAAGGGGGCTACTTGGAGAATCAACTAATGAAAATGATCTTAGCTAAAACCACTAAAAATTTTATGCTAATGACGCGTTTCGGAATTATTGAAGCGTTCCGCCCTTCGGTAATTGGCCATTGCACGGAAGTGGACCAGTTTGTTTCACAGCAGCAAATAAAGGTGCTGGATAACGACTTGCCAGATAACGCCACGGATGAAGAGTTCAAAAAGTTCTTTGACGATCACGATGGTGACTGGGAAACCGCACTGGAAAATTTCAAGCTGAGTCTTGAAGGTATTGAAGAGAGTAAGGAAGACTCTGGCGAAGGTGATAAGGAAGACTCTGGCGAAGGTGATAAGGAAGACTCTGGCGAAGGTGATAAGGAAGACTCTGGCGAAGGTGATAAGGAAGACTCACCAGAACCAGCACCAACCCCTAAGAAAACCACGACTCGCACGACTAAAGCGAAGTCTTAAGGAACAACCATGTTAAGCGTCCCAAATAACGAAATGTTAATGCTGACCGAGTTTCAAATAGGTGACTACACCTATTTGCCGGACTTTGGGACCGTAAGTGTCTCCCTCAAGGACCAAGAGGGCGTTGAGGTACATTCGGTGGATGTACCTTTTGATGCTGATTACAGCATCCCTCAAGATATCCTGAAAGTCAGCAGCAGTGATATCTTGAGCTTTTTTAAGTTGACGGTTAAGTTCACTAGCGAAAATCGCCAACGTATTTATACGGATATTGTTCGGGTTCATATGGATTTTATGTTTACATCCACACCTTCTAATCTAAGGACCCTTATCGGGCTATACGAAGAAGAACTCCATGATAGTGAGATTGATTTTATTTACTCGTTCAATGAGCTGGTAAATGAACTTGGCCAAGGCCTACTTGAAGATACAAACGCTCGTATCAACAAGTTAATTTTGCTACATGAAGCTGTGCGCCACCTTCCTGCGTTAGGACTGAAAACGCTAAAGTCTAATGAAATTGACGACACTAAGAAGTCTCGACTATCAAATATTGATATAAAAGCCGTGCAGGACTCTATTACCTCTCAGTACTGGGCTCACAAATTAACGTTTGAGTCCGTGGCTGAATTCCCTCAAGCCCCACTACTTGAGTTTGTGAGCCGAACCGACCCATTCACAGGTGAGGACGCATGAATATCTTCACCCGATATACTTCGGGGAATCTTAATTTGGTTGCACGTACTACGCAGCCGAATGAGAGTTTTAGAAGTCTGGTACCCGTTAGGTCCTTGGTGCATATACCAAAGCGCTTCAGGGTTAAAGCAGGGGATATTATTCGTAAGAATGAACACACAGCCTTCCTACTGGCCGAACACCATGCCTACGGCCTAAATAACGTTTTCCTTGGATTGGCTATTAACGCTGAGGTTAATGTTACCTATTCTATTCGCGTCCGCCATCCTGTAACGGGGTTGGAGACCAATGGCTTTAGTACTGAAAGTGAAACCCTTTCCTGTGTACAGGAAATTGAAACCCCCACTGAGGTAAAAGGTCTTACGGTCTCACAGGAGGTCTTTTACTTTGGTTCTAAAATCCCCAAGGATGCCAAGATAAATGGCCGAACCGTAACTAAGGTTATGCCTGTTTCAGGAATTTACCGCGTAGAGGTGTAGGCCGTGTCGGTTACCGCTGATTTTCAAGCCCAGTTCGAAGCTCTAGTTACAGGTTTAACCGAAGGGGAAACCGCTTTTGTTCGAAGTGAGATAGAGTCGGCCACCGTTGCTTTTCTGAATAATGTTTTTACTTCTCTTGCTGCAATGATAAGCGCTATGTCGAAGGAGGCGGAGGTAATTGGCTACGCGCCGAATGCTTTTGGCTATGAGGGAACAAGTAAACGAATAACCTCACGATGGCAAATTCGCAAAAATATAGGCCTAGGTAAGAAGCCTTTAACTCAAGAGCCGATGTTGTTTAGGGGGCTCAGTGAGAAAAAAGGTAAGACTTCTCTAGTTCAGTTGCTAAGACGATTAGGCAGCAATAATGATGTTGGTGCAAAGCTTTATACGGGACTGGGGGGGCTTTCTTTGTCTCCGGTTGCTACGGGTTCCTCCGCTTTAAAGCCTGGGCTCAAGTTTTCAAAATGGGCGGGTAAAGCTTATAACCCTAGAACCCGAGAGTATGTGGCGTGGAAAGATGCCGTGATCCCTGCGGTAAATCATTACTTAAGACAAGGCGCGGTTAGAACCAATACAGGTGCAAGATTAGGTCCCAACTCTAGAGTCTCGGTTGAAGGAAGACGAGGCCAGATATCCGTACAACGTGCCTTGGTCGAGGGGTTGGCCAGTGCAGGTATCAACGTGAGTTTTCTATCTAAACTCAACAGCTTTCTAGGTGCTAAATCGGACTTTGATGAACTGGCCGATATACTTGAAACGTTAGGCTTAATTGACCAAAAGGAACGAAACAAGATAGGTAATTTGCATAAGTACAAGCATGCTATTTTGTTACCTTACTTTGGCGCCTTACTTTCTAGTACAGGAAAAAATTCTTTAACCTCTTACCTACAACGAGAAGGTGTCCTTTAAATGGCCCAGTATATAAATATCCAAGCCTCTCTACTTCGCTTCTGCAGTGATAATGCAAAGCTATTGCGTGCGCTTGTCGGAACTGAATTTAAGAGCCTCAACCTCGATGCCTTTTCCAATGAAGATGAGTTACCAGAAGGGGACTTTATTGGTATTGAGGATTTAGCAGTACAGTCGGGCACGGACGATATTCCGCTAGACACGCTTTCTGCGGCAGTAACAATTAGCACGGTATCTGACAGTAACAATATGCGACTAACCAAAGTCGTAGATCATATTTTTGAGTGTTTAAGGCCAACGAAAACCTTTACGCTTTTTGATGAAACTACAGGGGCTAGAAGGGGAAATATTACGTGTATGAATATGACCCAGATTCTTCCAGTTCAAGACGGAAAAAATTCTCGGGTTATTCAGTCGATAATTTTTCAAGCCTCAGCTTTAGATGAATCGACAAAATGAGTAAGTCCTAAGTCCTTCAAGCTTGCGCAAACAGCGATTTGAAAAGCTTGTTGACGGGTGTATAGTGTTCGTTGGCAGTACTGATCAAGACGATTCAAAACTTTTTTGGGTAGTCTTAAGGTAAAGCTTTTTGATGATGCCGACTTAGGAACAACACGCATATCGATTGGACTTAAGTTATTGTGTAAAAAGTGGTCTAATAAGACGCGCAACTTGTCCGCATCCGATTCACCTTCAATAGGTGCTCTGGCTGCGGTCACAAAAATGTTCGTGGGTGTGATGATTGAAATTGGTGTAAGTTTTGCCATGTTTCATCCTCCTTCAGCAAGGTATCAATAATAACCTAAAATTTGGAGATTGACGATGGCTGGTGAAGCTAAAACAACTGATTTTATGTTGGGTACTGCCACTGTAATGATTGGTAACCCAGAAGACCTCTATAAACTAAACCCAGAACAACATTCTGTGGGCCTAGTTAAGAATTTCACAATCGAAGCAACCAAGGAACGTTCTGACCTTACCCAAGGCCGAACTAACGATGTTGTTTTCACACTAACAACCGGTGCCACGACTCGAGGCACATTCGAAATGTACGAATACACTGAAAAGAACCTTGCTTACGCGTTGGGTCTAGACGGTGGGGAGTTGGTATCTCCTGAAGGTGATGCTCACGTAGTTAAGACTGCAGCTTCTTTCTCATCCGGTGCGGTATCCCTAGAACTCAATGATGGTACAGGACAGGATATTAAGGTAGGTAGCTGGGTTAGTGTTCGCGACCCTATCTCAGAAAATATTGTTTTAGGTACCGTAACAAATGTTTCAGGGCTTACAACGGGTACGGCAGAAACCGCTACTATAGAAGTAGAAGTACCTGACAGCACTATGGCTTGGGAAGTTCCGGCTGGCGCATATGTATCCCTAGTAACGGTACTTGATGTGGGCTCAACGGATGTTGACCGAGACTTTGCCGCTAAGGTTCAAGGCCAGCTAGCTAACGGTAAGTGGATCACACTTCTTATTCCTAAGATGCGTGTTTCTTCAGGTCTTACTATGGCATTTGGTACCGACAACTTCGGTAATACACCATTTGAGTTTACGCCACTTAAAGTTACACCTTCCGATACTTACTATGCACCTTTCAAAGGTACCTCTGGTAAGTTGGTTCATGACTCAGTACAAAGCGCATTGTCGTAAAAACCCTGGGTTTAAAAACTGTTTAGAAGGCCTCTTCGGAGGCCTTTTTTAAGGAAATTGACGATGAGTGATAACCCTTCTGTAACCTTTAACATCAGCGTTAACGGCGAAGATAAAGAAGTTTTCATGAGTTTTGCGCTACTCAATACCATCACAGGGTACTTTAGAAATGCGGAAGAACTCGAACAAATCCTCTTAAATTCCGACGTTCGAGCGAGTGTAATTACTGAACTCCTATCTGAAAGAAATGAGACGGGCCGAATAACCCAGAATTTCGATATTAATACAATGAAGGCAGACCCAGACCAAATACTGGACTTGCTGGAATGGGTATCGGAGCACGTTGAGACTTTTTTTATGAAGGCTCTACAAAGAGCCAAGCAACGAATGAAGAAGAAGCAGACCACTTAGAAGTCTTCAATTCTTGGTACCTAAAACTGTCGTTTGAAGAGCAGTTGTGTTTTGTTTTCGAAACGGTACCCAGCCAGCTACAGAAGATATTTTGGTCACATAGTAACCAAGATATCAAAGTTAAAACCAAGCTAACACTTGGATTAAAGACTGTCACAATGACCCAAGAGTATGTGACGTTATTGAATGCCGCAGGGACTATCTTCGGTAAAAAAGAAAGTGGTTCAGGCAAGCCCAGACGTAAAACTACGAGCACGGTACCAAAAGATGAAATAGAAGCTGAGGCCCGAGCAAGAGCCGTTTTTGGGTAACAATTAGGGGAAATTGACGATGGCCGGCAGCAATGCATCCAATACAATTAGAAATACCTTACTTAATTTTACCGTCGATCCTAAATCCAAAAAGGTAATCGAGGAACTAACTCGCGAGTTTGAAAAGCTAGAGCGGGTCACACAAGCCGCTAGTCAACAACTTCAAGCCAACATTAAGGCCATTAAGGACACCCCACAGGGGCGCTCTGAACTCGCCCAGAACGCTAAGAATGAAGTTAACACTCAGCGCAAAATCTTAAGTGAGAACCAAAAGAATGCGCGTGCGTTACTAGATCAAATTGCCTTAACCCTTGGGAAGGGACTCAACCCTCAACAGCAACAGCAATTAGTGAAAGGGCTGAATCAAGCCTTTGGGGAAATTACAGGCCGCTTCACTAAACAGGCCCAAGCGCAAGCCAAGAAACAAGCAAAGGACCTTGCTGACTATTACGACCTTCAATTTCGTAAGAACCCTACCGTTCGAAAAGGAAGCCAGCTCTATAAGTCTCGAGTAAACACGTTAAACGAAAGTGAATTGCGCACAGGGATTCAAAGGCAAAAGCTTTTACGTAGTGGAGCACAAAGTGCGCTTAACGATGCGATTCGCTTAGGTGATACCAGTCTTGAGAAGAAAGCTCAAAATGCGCTTAAGAAGCTCGAGTCAGGCTTAGTCGCTGCGGAAGCAAGACTAAAGAAATTTACCGACGCTTCTAAAAAAGCAGAAGTAGCGCAAGACACGCAAGCTCGAACTGTAAGACGAACCCTTAAATCCTACAATGATGATGAGTTTCGATTAAACCCTACCGTAGCTAAAGGGCAGAAGGTTAAAGCGTCTCAAATCTCTACGTTGAACAGAACTCAACTAGAGGACGCTATTGCTCGGAATAAGGTTTACGAGAATGCCGCCCGTAAAGCGCTGAAGTCCAGTCTCGCGCCGGAGACGAGAAATAAAACGCTAGAGAATAACGCGGGTAAAGCGCTAAGAGAACTTGAAGAATCAACCAAGCTTGCCAAAGCACGATTAAAAGAATTCGCTGATGCTGCGGCCGAGGCCAAGCGTGCTGAAAAAGCAGCACAAAAAGCCCAGAGGCCCTCGACACAAGTAACCGAACAACAGCGTGTCGCTCGTCGTATTGAACAGATTAGACAATCGCAAACCAATCAGCGCTTAGATGGCGGAGCCCAGCTATTCAGAAACCAAGGGCAGTTACTTCGTAACTACGCTGTGATGGGCGCCGGTGTTGGTGGTCTTGCAACGTCCGCGACGTTCTCAACTGAGCTAGATAGACAGTTCAAACAACTTCAATCCATTGTGAACCTCACCAATGAGGAAATGGAAGAGCTGTCTAAAAACCTTATTGATGTTTCTGAAAAAACTAAGTTTACAGCCACGGACGTCGCAGATGCGGCCATAACGCTTGGTCAGGCTGGCTTAGGTCAAAATGATATCCAGAATGCGATAGAGGGAGTTACGCTCTTTGCTACCGCGGTAGGTTCTGACTTAAAAAGTGCCGTTGACCTCGCCACATCAACATTAGGGGTATTTAATAAAGACAGTTCGCAGATGATCAACATAGTAGACAAAATGACTACGGCTGTGAACAGCTCAAAATTGAACCTTGATAAACTTGCCTTAGGTCTTCAGTACTCGGGTAACTTAGCGGCCCAGTCTAATGTGACGTTTGAAGAAACGGTCTCCGCACTTGGCGCAATGGCTAACTCGGGTATCCGAGCTGGTTCGACCCTTGGTACCGGCCTTCGACAAATTATTATATCCCTGCAGAAACCGTCAGAGTCTTTTACCGAGATTGTACACAACCTCGGGCTCTCAATGTCTGACCTAGATATTACGACTCACGGTTTGATACCAGTAATGAAAACGCTGGCCGAGAGTGGTTTTACTGTCCGTGATGCTATGGAAAGTATGGAAGTGCGTGCAGCATCTGCATACGGAGCTTTTGCAAATAACATTAGCGTAGCGGAAGACCTAAGCGAACAAATGCGTATTGGTGGTTCTGCGGCCCGTGCGAACGACACGCAGATGGAAGCATTAGCTAACCAGTTAGACCGTTTGGGCTCTATCAGTAAATCGATTGTCTACGAGTCAATGGAGCCACTACTAGACACCATTACCAAGCTTACTGAAAAGACCGCTGACTTTCTTTCAGTGGTAAGAGACCTCGGCCCCATTCTAAGCGCTTTAGCAGTACCGGCCTCGATACTAGGTGGCGTGCTGGCCACAAGGAGCGTTCTTCGTCTGGGCGCGGGGTTACTTGGCGGCGTGGATATGCTGACCGGAGGAAAAGGTAAAGGTAGCACAATCTCTAGGCTTGCTAAGGTTGCCACTGGTCGGGGATTAGGTACCGCGGCGGGGTTCGCCGCCCGTGCAATACCTGGGGTTGGCCTTGCTACTGCCGTAGGTACCGCGGGGGTTTATGGATATCAATATCTCGATGGCCGAGCCCGAGCTAATGACCGTGTTGATAGCACGCAAGCGGCCTTAAACCGTGGTACCTCTGAAACTAAGGTTTATGAAGACCAGCTTAAAAAAGTTGGGTCAGCTATTGATACGCTTATCTTAAAGCAAAATGACCTTACGAATAATGAGTCTCTTCAGCGCGAGATACGTCGTCTTAACGATGAGTTTCGCCAGCAAGGGTTGTACATCGATGATTCGATAGACAGCTACGACAAGCTTATTACCAAGATGAAGGAGTTTGAAGATGCTACTCGGGATGGAGTGGGGTACCTTCAGAACCAAAACCGGAATAACTTTGTTGATAACTCGGAAGCTAAATTAAATGAGTTATTTTCAATCGGCTTTTTCGATTCATCTGAACGCAGACTTCTAGCCGAAGAGAAGGGAACGGATGTTAGCGTCGGTAGCGGTAAAACCGCGACCCAACGTGGCCGTTTTGCAAGTCGAGGAAATGTTTATAGAAGTCTGATAGATACAGCGCTGCCGAATTTTGGGGATGATCTTGCGGGTATCAACGAGCTTATTCGCAACATCAACCCTCAAGAGGCCGGTGCTTATGGCCGTGCACAAGAGGCACGCACGCAAACACAAGCATTGCAAAGCCAGTTATTTAATATCCTAAATCAATCTCCGCAAGAACTAGATTCCCTAATGCAGCAATTTGGCCTATCCGGTGATGCACGGGATAAAGCCGAAGAGTATATAAACAACCTTGCTCAAGAAATGCTTAATCGAGCGAACACGTTGCTGGAAGTGGAGAACAACCAGAAACAATACGATTCGTTAGACCCGAGTATCAAAGAGGAAGAGCGAAAAATTTCCCAAGTGGTAATTAAGAATCGTCGCGAACTGTTAAATGATATCGCTGAGACCAGCGAGGAAATCAATGCATTAACAGAGAAAAACAAAGACTACGAGACCAGTGACTACTTAGGCACATTTAAGGACATAAACACACTGGTTCGTGACCAGATAAAAGCCTTGCTAGAAGATGAGAAAGAGGCCATTGCGGAATTAGAAGCGCAAGGGGTTTCTAACCCTAGACTTGTGCTTCAGGAACAAGGCTATTACCAAGCCGCAGGGGAAGCGAGAGGTAAGCTTGAGCGCTCACTACAATCGGCGGCGAAGGATGCTAGGCCGGATGCTAATTTATATTACCCCGCACGACTGGCGGAGTTAGATAAAGAGCTGGATGTACTTCGTGATCAACTTCGCCAAGTTACGGACCGAGAAACTTCAGATGAAATAAAAACTAAGCTCCAAGAACTAAACCTTGAGCGAGAGCGTGTGGCCAATGAGCAAGACACTCTCTTTGCGGCCATTGATGGTAACTCTCCTGTCTCTGTTGCTCAGCGAGACAGAGAGCTAAATGCTCGGGTTATCTTAGGGAACCAAGAATTCGATACGATACAAGCAAAGACCTTTGCAAGAAGTCGTCTCGAACGTTCTATTGGTGAACAACAAGACCTAGACGTTCGTGATTTTAAATTGCTTGGTGATGATGATGAGTTATCGCGTCTCTTAACTGATGTTATTGGTACGGAACAAGGTGAGATAAACAATGCTTTGGCCAAAGCACGGCAAGAAGCTGAAAAACTAAGAACCCAAGCGGAAGACACCCGCTATGAAGCCCAGCGCTATATTGATATCTCAAACAATGAAGGCTACACCGACGAAACCCGAGAGCGTGCCGCGGGTATTGCTAACGATATTGAGAGCCAAGCAGTACAACTAGAAAAAGAGGCGATCGCTTTAGAAGAACAAGCCGTTCGACAAGCGAAAGAAGCCTTAATGGATTTTGCTAATTATCTTCAAGAAACCATTGTTGATAACCCCGCGCTAACGGATGGCCGCTCTAAAGCGAAAACAAGAAAGTCTATTGAAGGACTTGAAGGGCAAAATATTAGTCTTGACTCTAATCTTGAGGACCTTTCACAAGCTTCTAAAGAAGCGGATCGTGGCCTACGGGAATTTAGAGACCAGATGGGGGACACGGTTCGAAAGATAAATCAGAGTATTTATGAAAGTGACCAGTTTCGCCAAACTCAAGCCGCGATTTATGGCACGCAGTATTCTCCTCTGGGGGAGCAAGGGGTTGATGAAACCTACGGAGGTCGAGGAGGAAAAGGTGTAGCTTCTCAGTTCGCTAACGCGGGTTCCTATATTGTTGATGAAGTTAATAGTAGTTACGAAAACTTTGACGTCTTAACCCAAATGACGATGGAAGCGACGGAAGCTGCTAAAGGTTTAGGTGATGCTTTTGGAGCAACGTTCGCGGATATCATTACAGGGGCCAGTGACTCAGAAGACGCATTCAGGTCATTAGGGGTAAGCATACTTACCGAAATGGCCAATATCGCGACCCGCGCTTTAGCTAACCAGTTAATAATGTCACTCTTCTCTGGTCTCGGCCTGATGGGTGGAGGTATGGGCGGCGGAATGGGTGGTTTCTTTGGTGGAGGGATGTTTACTGGGGGTCCAGTAATAGCCGGTAGTTATAAGACTGGGGGATTAATTACCAGTGGGATGTCTACTCGAGATTCAACCTATGCCAAAGTGAGTCGTGGTGAGTTTGTTCTTCGCAAAGCGGCAGTAGATGCTTTAGGCCTAGAGACGGTCAAAGCACTCAACTCTGCCGACCCTAATAGTGTCAAAGATAAAGAAATGATGAATAGCAATGCTACCCAGGCTATGTCGGCATCAAATAGTGAAGGCGGCGGCGTTGTTAATGTTTACGTGGTAAGTGAGAAGCAATTACCACCTATGGGGCCAAACGATGTGAAAGCTATTATTGGTGATGATATCGCGAGAGACGGTGAACTTGCTTCACTGGTAGCACAGGTAGCAATGAGGACTAAATAATGTCATTGGAACAGTTTAATTTTATTTACCATAAGGTCTCTCATCGTTATAGGGACCGCTCAACTAAGTTGACCTTAGGTAATCAATGGGACTATGTAACTAAGCCTACGGCCCCTGTTAGCAGGATATTTACATTGAAATATTCAGTAATGAAATATTTTGAAAATCCCCAACTTCTAGGTCCAAAGGAACGTCGGTATAGTGCTGATCATTTGGATGAGTTTTACCAACGTCACGAAACTTGGAAAGAGTTTATTTTTCAACACCACAAATTCGGGAATGTCGTGGTAAGGTTTGACCAACCCCTTGAGCTACCGGAAGGTATTACAGGGGGGGATGGCGCTATTGAACCTTTTACTATTACGTTGCGTGAGGTAGGACTTTAATTGATAAAATATTTATTAATTAATTTAAACAATATTATTGACAATAAAATTGTGAGTCCGTAGTATTGACCTCGGTTAGTAGTCCATGTGGCTCCTAATTATCGTCAATTTCCAAATCAACGCCTCAGCCTTGCTGGGGTGTTCTGTTTTTGGGCGCTTGAAAAATATTCAATCTATTCCTCTTTTCGGTATACTAGGCGAAAATTGAGGGAAATTGACGATGAAAGAACTTTCACAAGAAATTCAGTCTCAACGGCATTCGCTGACCCCTGAAGACTTAACCACCTATTTAGAAATCATTATCGAAGACACCGATGGCCAGCCGGTTATTATTCGTCTTACGGATAGAGAAACCCGTGACTGGAATGGTTCCACATGGGTACATTCACCTTTTAAAGTCTCTGGTATATCCAATAAATCCACCGGAGAGAAGAACCGTCCTAGCCTATCACTCCCCAACGAGGGGGGGCTATACAGTTATTATCTAAACCAAGGCTTGTTAGAAGATTCGGTGGTGACACGCTACAAAGCACTTCCTCACGAAAAAGGTGGCTCTCTAACGTCTCGCCACGTTTTTTATGTTTCTCACCCTAGTAATATTAGCTCGTCTATTCTCACCCTTCAGTTAAGAAGGCTTTCTGACGGTAATAAAACTAAGTTCCCCCCACGCAGATATATCCAGCCCGAATTTAGTACGGTAATAATATGATCAAAGAATTAAACACCTTTTGCGGCCATATCTACGAACAGGGTATTCAAGACTGTTACACCCTAATTAGAGATTTTTATAAAACTCGTTACCAGATGGAATTGACGAATTACGCGAGGCCGAACAACTGGATTCAAGACCCGAATTTAGATTTCTTTTCTAGGCTGTTTGAAAGAGAGGGCTTTGAGGACACGAATAATTGTCCGCACAAAGTGAGGTTCGGTGATGTATTAATGATGCGAATTGTCGGAAGTGAAGTAGTAAACCACGTAGCTATCTACGTGGGACGACAAAAGATCCTTCATCATTTGCAAGGCCGCGTAAGTGAAATCGTTGACTATGACGATAAATGGCGTTTTCGTGTGGTTCGTGTGATTCGACACCCAGAGATTCAAAAAACCACGGATGCTGTAGCCCTTCACAATCTGCATAAAGGTTTACCTATTCACCTGCGTGCCAAATTACGGAGTGCTAAAAGTGAAAAAGTTGAGTGATTTATGGAATGAGAAAGCCGAGCGCTGTGGCTTTATTCTAAAGTCCGGTGAAATTGTTGAAGTCGATAACATAGCTGAAGACCCCAAGAATGAGTTTGAAGTCTCAGAGTCAGATTTTGAAAAGTACTACGAGGACACCGTGGCCTCGTGGCATTCACATACCGATGATTTTTCAAATCTTAGCTTATCAGACTACTACACCTTTTTAGCTCTTCCAGAATGGGACCATTGGATAGTGTCGAAGTACAAAGTGGTTAAATTCTCGGTGAAGTCTGAATGTGTAATTTTAGAGGAGGTAGTCCCTCATGGTGACAATTAATCTCGTGGGGTTTGGGGATACTATCCCTAAGGTTATTAAAACCGTTGCGGCCAATTATAGGGAAGCCCTTGAAGCATTAAAACTGCAAGAGCCTTTTAATCCGCGTAAGGCTAAGGTTCGCTATGTTTGTGAGATAGAGGGAATTAACTCTACGCTAGACTTAGATGAGCCCGTTAATGAAGGGGTAATGACCCTAAGACGCAAGCAAACACTTAAAACACTAAAAGGTTTTCAAGGTAGTGGGGGTAGTAATGGGTGGGTAAAAATAGTAGTCGGTATTATCTTAATATCGATAGCCATTATAGCCCCACCAATTGCCGTGGGATTTACGGCTTTAGGCTCTGCGGGTATGGTAAGTGTTAATGTTTTATTAGCTAATATTGGTTTTGCCTTAATCGTAGGGGGACTAGCACAGGAGCTCATGCCCACACCCGAGAACAATACTTCAGAAGAAACCAGCAATACCGCAACGTCTTACCCTAACACCATACGTTCAGGTACCCCAGTGGCGATGATTTTTGGGCGCCATAGGTTCGGTGGCCACTTGTTCCAGTTTAATATTGAAAGTGTCGGTAGGTCTTCTGCAGATATTAGAAATTTTACTAACGTTGTTTGGGATGAAGTTAGTGACAACCGACGAGATTCTTGGTCTACTCTATACTTCAATAGTGAGTCTCAGGAAGTAGGCCAAACTACTTGGACCCCAAGAGGGGGTCGAGAGATTGATGGTATAAGAAACCAACGAACACTTTAAAATCTGGATAAATTGACGATATTGGGGCTTAAGTGGCGCATAACACGTTCAAAGGCCGCGGAGGGGGTAGTGGACCCTCTAATGACGCGGACAACCTATTTTCTACCGACGCATTTGAATTCGTCCTTGGAGTATCCGAGGGACCGATAGGCGGCGTCGTGGGTGATACCCCAGAAGAAAAGCTTCGCAATATCTTCATTGACGATACACCGGTATTCAACAGCCTAAATCAAACTAACTTTGATAACGCCAGCTTAATGCTGCGTTTCGAGCAAGGTACTTTGATTTCAGCAAAAGACGACCCTGAAGAAGGACAAACCCCTATATGGTTTGCTTTAGGGGGACAAAATATTATTCAGCAAGTTTCTGCGAACTTAGCGTATCTCGCGCCGGTGACACGAACTACGGTTACAACAGTGTCGGGGTTCGATGAGATTGAGTTACGTTTTACGGTATCCCAGTTAGTTCGCTACACTGATGATGGTTCAAAAACCCACCGAGCTAACTTTCGAATCGAGTATAAAAACCTACTGGATGATAACTGGGTTTCTAGCTCTATGGTTATTTCGGGTAAAACCACGGTCAGTCCTTTTATAAAAGTTCATAATATACGCCTCCCTAGAACTAAACCTAGTGACCAGTTTGAGATTAAAGTTACCCGTTTGACTGAAGACTCTAATGAGGAAGAAGTAGCGGCGATATCTTGGACTAGCTATGAGCTGTTAACTAAATCTGGTGACGCCTACACCGATAATGGTGTGGAATATAGCGACTCGGATTTAGAGTATCACCCAGGGCTTGCGATGATGCATGTGGTCGGGGTTCTTGGCCAGCAGCTCACAAATATCCCAAATGTCAGTGCCAACTATGACGGGATAAAGTGTTCAATACCTTCCAATTACGATCCTAAAGCCAAGACTTATGAAGAGAGCTCGGCATGGGATGGTCAGTTTAAAGCTCAAAAGGCTACCACTGACAACCCCTTCTGGATTGCTTATGAGCTGGTTACCAATCCTGTTTGGGGCATAGTAAAAGCAAACCCCCGTGTGAAGATTAATCGTTATACCGTTTATCGTATGGCGAAGTACGCGGATGGTTATGACTTCCAGACTAATGAAAAGAACTTAACCAATCCTATTACAGGACAGGAAAAGTGTCCTCGTTATACCTTTAATGCGGTATTGACTGAGCCTCAAAATGGGTGGGACGTTCTTCGTTATGTCTTAGGTAGTGCCTTCGCTAGGCCGATTGAAGAAGACTCAGGCGAAATAAAATTTATCGCAGATTTGCCAAGCCTACCCGTTGCTTGGGTTACTCCTGAAATGTGTATGACCGAAACGGATGGGTCTCCATTCTCGTATAATTTTTCGGCACTATCTGAGCGCCACAATGCTGTGACTTCCAGCTACATCGATGCCTCACTAGATTATGAACAACAGTACGTTGCCGAGATTCGGGATGAGGACTCTATCCTTAAGTATGGATTGAATACCCACGAGTTTGATGCAAAAGGCGCGACGGATATCTGGGAAGTAAAACGTAGAATGACGTTTTATATCTCTTCCGTAACAACAGAGACTAGAACGGTTTCTTTTTCCGCACCCCAATTAGGGATGGAATTTGAACCTATGGATATTATCAATATTGTGGACCCCGAGACAGGGCATGCCTATTCGGGAAGAGCGGTTAAGTTAGAGAGCAAAGCGGTCACACTTAGAGACCCAGTGTATTTCGATGAGGGCGGGACCTATAACGTAAAAGTTATGGGGAAATACGAAAACTTCGATTTCACAATGGATGTGCTCCCTTCCGATATTGGTAAACCTATCTACAGGTTGAAGCTAAAACAACCTATGCCGGACCTTGCACTATTTAATAAATATGCGCCGGTTGTGGTTTCAGCTTCAAGAAATGGCCAGCTTATAGGTCTGCCCAAGCCATGGCGCATTATCACGGTAAACGAGAATGATAGCGTCCCCGAGCTTTATGACTTCTTTTGTCAGGAAGTAAACCTCAACAAACACACAGATGCCGACAACCTTATTATTTCGGAAGCCCCTAAATACTCTTTTCTTCTGAGGCCACAAGTTCGAAAAGTTAAGAATCTTCGCGTTGTTGATGAAGAGCATATTCAGGTTCGTGGTGTAGAGCAGATAAACCTTTGGATTGGTTGGGAGCTAGAGGCCCCATTACCTCCTGGGGGTTATTTCGAGGTTCGCATTACCGAACAATCCGTTAATGGTCGAGAGTACACCACAAAAACCAACAACCTTTATTTCGAAATTCAGAACGTAAAGCTTGGGGATATTCAAATAGAAGTACGCAGTGCTCAAGGGGATAACGCCAGCCCGTGGGCCGTTCTGCAATGGTCTACAACGATGGTTTCTGCCGAGGATTTGAGAGACGCGGGTATTACACCAGAAATCACTATTCGCTATGAGAACTATGCTCTAACTATTGATAGTAAAGTAATGTTTGATTTCGGCTCGACAGAAGTTAACCGCGTTAACTTACTTGAGACCAATGGTGTGTTGGGTATTCAGTTTAAGATATACGACGATGTGGACCCAGATAACCGCGTGCACCTTTTGACCAAGACCGCAAAGTCTTCGCTAATTATCCCTAAAAGCGAGTTTGAGGTTGCTGTTGAAGGTAAGGAACTGCCTTCAGATTTATATATTACAGCACGCGTAGTTGATCTTGTCGGAGGCTTTTACCCCGACCTGTTCCAAAGTCCTCTAGCATTCCAAGTAAGTAACCCCGCGCAAGAGATAACGAACTTAAACTATCAATACGTTTTCTCGGATGAAGATCCGCATTTGGTAACGTGGTATGATAACAACTATGGGTATGAAATTACGCTTTATAAGCCGGATGGCCAGAGCGCGATTTCTAATTACAAGATATACGACAGTAGCCAAGTCTTCGGGTTCTTACGAGCAGCCGAGGGCTATGTCGTAAAAGTTAAGGGTTTTACTAATACACTCAGCTACGGCAAGCCTAAGACGATAACATTCACGGTTACCGCACCACCAACTCCACCAGAAGAACCAACCATCACTAACGAAGGCGGCATTATCACGCTCACGCCTCCGAAAGTTGATAAGACTTCTAGCTACTATGAGTTCAAATACCATAGTGAAAATGTGATCACAGAAGCAACAGACTATTCAAACGGTAGCACGATTACGCTCTATTCCTCCGCGGAGGGGCAAGTCTTCCACATTTGGTACCGCTTAGCCTCTAAAGAAGGTTTTGGCGCATGGGTACGTAAAGAGATTACGGCAACCGAAGCCTTCCAAGTAGACCTTGGGAGTGTTGTTGACCAAGTACTTAATTACGAAGGAGCCGACTGGGGTAAATCTTTAAGCGACAGCATTACACAAATGCTTGCGGATATGACTATCTGGGATGAAAGAACCACAGCGTTAGGGGATACCTATGAGAACCTAATCCTAACTCAGTCAAGTCTTGATGATGCCAATAAGATTAACTCCCTCGATATTATCGCGCTACGAACCAAGGTCGGCGATAAAACTGTTCAAACCCAGATTGTCGAAAATAACATCGTCCAGATAGGTTATGAAGATGATAACGGTAATTGGATTATGGGAGCACCGTTGGCCCGTGCTTTCACTGAACTGAAAATCAAAAATCTAGAAGGGGATTCGGTTTCTGTCGTCAGCTACATGCAAGCGTTAGAAACAGCTATGGGTAACTTAGAAGCAACCTTTACCCTCGGTGTAGTTGATGAATCACAAACGTTTACAGGTTTAGAGATAACAGGGGGAAGCGGGGTCAGCGCTATTAAGCTTTATATGGATAACCTAACGTTCTCCAATAAAGCAGGGAAAGACTTTTTTACCTATGACTCATCCTCTCAGAAGCTAGTAATGACCGCGGATGTTGAGGTTAGAGGAACGTTAGTTTCAACCAGAAAAGTTACTATCACACCAAATGTTATGGAGATTGAAGACCCTAATGGCTTCGGGCCAGATAACCTTTGGATATGGAAAGGTACCCCAATTCTAAACGGATCGGAACCGGACTATGATGCTCTAAACAAACAAAACGCTTCTTTAGGCTGGCGCGACTTAAATGGTAACGAATATTTTGGTGGCTCTGTTACTACGGGCCAATTGATTAATGGTGGTGACTCAACACTTCTAACATTAAACCCTTCAGTTGAAGTCGGGCCATTTACTACTAATGGTAACCCCAAGACTGTTAACTGTAGTTTCGGGTGGGATGGAAGTCATACATCTGATGGCGCTTGCCCCACAGATTCAAGCTTCGTACCTCAAGCCACACTTATTCTTGAGCGTAGCCTTGGTGGTGGGGGATGGTCAGAACTTCAGCGAAAAGTTATTACAGGTACCGTAGAGTATAACGAGTTCTATCAAGATGATAGAGCTGAGCCTAGTTGTAATCAACGAGATAGAACAGGAGGTTCCTTCACCTATACGGATACTAACACATCACAAGGGACCTTTTCTTACCGCTTAAGAGTCACCGGCCAACAGCGTGCACTACTACAACAATTTATCGACTCACAGCGTTTGAGCCTTGTTAGTGTAGAAGAGAGACCAGCCTAATGAGTTATATTAGAGACTTCACTTCCGTAACCATAAACCAGAATCAAACTGTAGTTCAGATTAACGCAGGGGATTCTAATTTTTCCGTAAAAGAAAACAGTCAGCTCTTTATCGAGGGTTATACCGTACCAGTAACTATCGTTGAAAGTGATTCTAACGCTCGAACCTTAACACTGGATAAGCCGTGGCCCCATGCGAACGTTGACGGGGTTTCAGCCCGAGTCGTTCCACTGGGGGACCCTGACACCTACCTCACGGCGGTAGAGGCTAATCGTGCGGCTTATGAGGCGTTTGTAGAAGCTGCGGCGGGTTCAGGTTCAGGTTCGCCGGATGAAATCAACTGGTCAATAATAATTGACCCTCCCGTTACGGCTACACAGTGGCCCACTTGGGTACAAGTACAGGGTGATATAAATGAAGTGCTCCCTGAGACAGCAAAGCGTTTCCCTAATTTCCCTGAAATTGGGGGTAAGGTTTCTGTTGAGCAGTTGCCAGATGATATCGACACGGACAATAAACGAACACAGGCCCTAAGCCCACCTATAAAACGCGAAGCAAGCTTAACCCAGCGATTAAGTGATTATCCAACACTAAAGAAAACCGAAGTTCGACCAACAGAATCACCGAACAACAAGCGCTTAATTCAGTTTGATGATGTGCGCGGCGAAGTTCACGTGGCACTGACAGATAGATGGTTCACCATACCTACCACTATTGCTAGTCGGGCTTTCCCAATTTTCTACCGTGGCTTGATACTGCGCTTCAATAACAATAGCGCTTACACAGGCAACATCAAAATGCGCGTCTATCCAATGGGAACGGGAGGTTTAGGTTTACCTAACAACCCAACGCTGGCTAATCACCAATGGCATGAGTATGAAACTACGGTCACTGACCTCTATAAAATAGGCGAGTTTAGTAGTCAGTATTTTGAGGGGATTATTGAATATATCGAGCTAGATAACGGCTGGCACAGGTTTGATGTTGAGCAATCTGATGTGAGGTCGTTAAACGCAAAGTTTGATACAGCGTTTGGTACTTTGCGCTCACCCTTCAGAACTTTCTACCAAAAAGCGGATGGTTATTGGTACAGCGAAGATATGTTCCCCGAAAACCTACACAGTATTGGTGCTAGCTGGGCGCAAGACGCTAATAACCCGCGTGTGTTTACGGTGACCGAAGCCACCGCAAGCAATGATGCTCTTCGTTTCTTCAGCGATTCTTTTGATGACTTCCAATTTGAAATAATTTTAGACGTTTCTTATGTCGCAGGAACACTGGCGTTAACGGTATCAAATGTAGATCCCAATAAAGTGTATTTCCAAGGGCCTGCACGGTTCATTACCGATGAACGAATCTATTTCAAACGAGCAGGTTCTTCTACTACCGCAGCACTTACCGTTGAGTCAATTAAAATGAGAATACCCCATTATGGATAGATTGTTTGATGTAAACCTACTTGACGATGCGGGGTGGACTGACGGTGAAGAGTGGGCTGATTGTAACCCCGCGCAAGACTTGGAGCGTGTTTATAAGCGTGTTTATACCGGCAGCGAAGAAGACGACCCCGATTACCGTGTGAACCCTGGGGATAATTTTTACGTCGGCTCACACCCCGACCAAGTAAGAGACTGGACACCTCGCACCTTGCCGTGGGATTTGAACTTAACTAAAGGCCAGAATGGTAACCCATTGTCTTTCTACTTTGGCTTGCAAGTCGGTGAGCGTGAAATAGACGTAAACTTAGAAAACCATAGTCCGTGGATGCAAAACGTATCGGGTGACTTCATTATCCTTGGTGCTGACTACCATCGTTTCTTTGGCTTAAAAGTCAAAGATTCAGACCCCGTTTTAAAACTGAATTCTGATAACAAAGGTAGCGAGGTTCACGGTGCAGTATTGAGCAATGCTGGCCTCATTGATACACAAGGTTACGCTATGTTCGACTGGATTTTACGTAAACTCACGTTTATCAATACGATATTTAAAGCCCTCGATATACCTCTAGGTTCAAGCAACGTATCTACCCAAGACTTTGATGTTACTGGTACGGGTGATTGTGGCATTGTTATTCGTGCTGGGCACTCAGACATGGAAGTTGTTGGGGGGACGATAGTTAATGAGAATCACTTGTTCAGTGAAAACTTCACGCTTTTACATGGCCTAGAAATAGAAGCTGGCGATGAAGCTGTAGTTCGCTATGTGTCTACGAGTGGCTTTAGCGGCAATGGCTTTAAGTTCGGATGCGAAGTAAACGTTAAAGGCCTAAACTCAGACCATGATGGCGCGGGTATCGAGTTTCTTGAAGTCTCTACCGCAAGAGATTGTATGGTTTCTTGGACTCGTCAGTTAGGAGGTGACAGCTTCGGTTACTACTTCCACAAAGACGGTGAACTTAATAACTGTGGATGTAACTTGGATGAAGTTGGCGGCTTGGGTGTTGTGGTCATCGGCCCCAATGCTACCGTAACTATCAATGGTGGCGATTACAAAGCATTACTACCACTTCCGTTCCTATCGGCCCAAGGCGCTTGCACCGTAGTTTTGAATAACGTCATGGTGAACGATGTTCTTTACAACGAAACTATCGAACTAGCCGAGGGTGAAGCTTGGCGAGGTGAAAAAGCTGAAGTAACTACGGATGTTTTACAGGTTAAAGCTAACAAGACACTAGTTTTGCCCTACATGCACATTCCCCAACTAGATAACGCTATTGCGGTTCAAGGTACGGAAAGACCTTTCCAAAGTGTAGTTACCCTTCCAAGTGGCGCAAGAGTGTTACCCACCGAAGAAGGCTCACTTCGCTATATGCCTGCAGAGGCATGGCTTCACTTGGACCCGGGCGAAACTGCAATTGATTACTTTCGTTATTCCACGGAAGACCTTATTTACATGCACAAGTTCATCATTAATGCCTCCGATGAAGTGGGTGCAAAGGTGGTTCAGCCTGATTCGTTCAGTGGTTCTGGTTGGTCAGAGAATGGTGGGACTTTATACGCAAATGGTACGTTTAGTCGAAAATACTACTCAAATGGAACAAGCAACCCGCTAAGTGCAAGCTATAACTTTGAAGCCGGTGAAGTCTACCAAGTATCACTAAAGCTGGTAGACAAGGTAAGCGGCTCAGTGACGCCAAAAATAGGCAGTGCAATAGGACAGTACAGCCACAGTATCGAAGGCACAGAAGTATGGTTAATTCGCGCGCCCGCTAACGCCACGCAAGTTCAAATAACCGCATCAGGTTACAAAGGTAACGTCCAAAATATCTATGTGCGCAAGCTACTAAGAACGGAAACACCTTGTGTGCCTACGCTGGAAGGTTCTGTTAATGGTTCATACGTAGATTTAAGTTGGAAGATTGAGCCGGTAGACAGGCTTAAATACCGATACACCGCTGATGTTCACATACAAAATCAAGAATTAGCCGTGAATGCCGCAGACGGTTATAGAGGTTATAGCAGCGATTCTAATAAACATTTCTTGTTTGAAAATGTATCGGTTCAAAATAGGCGTAATGGTGTAACGCTTAAAGGTGCTGAATCCCTTGAAATAGATGGAATGGATTTTGTAGGTGGATATAGAGGAACTAACGAAACATGGCAAGTAGCCGTAGTTCCTGAGTACAAGAATCCGTATTGTAAAATATCTCAATTGGGGAATATCACCGCTGATTTAGGTCTTGAATCCAACTACGGTAACTACAACTCACAATTTGGTAACTGCGACATTCTCGTTATTAATGCGCCTTACTGGGGCGTGGGCTCTTGGGGTGAAGTAGGTGAAATCTATACTTGTCACGTTTATAACTTAGACGGAAAAAACTCTACGGATGCTATTACGGATTTAAAACGTGTTACGGAAATCAACAACAGTACGCTTGAAGGTTCTTGTAAAATTGTTCGTGCTCACCGAAGAGGTGCGGCGTTGCTTAACAACAGTGAGTTTATATCTACCTACGGTACACGAGAAACATTTCAACCAAATCATAGCCCTGCTTATTTTGAGATTTGGAACTGTTACGCAGATGGTCAGCGCTGTGTAACAAAAGAGCAAATGAATAGCCAGAAAAAAGGTTCAGGCTTCCATTACTCGGATAGAGGCTTATTAGCAGGTAACCAAAACTCGGTAGAAGTCCTAAAAACCTACCCAACCCTAGATGATTTGAACCGCTTTGCTATGACAGATATGCAGTTTGAAGTATCGAGCAATGGTGGTTCTAGCTGGTCTACTTTAAGTATTCCGGGTGTTGAATTGCCCGGGGTTATTGGTTGCTTTAAACGTTCAGTTTCACTTTCATCAGGCACATATCAGATCAGATGCCGATGCCTTAACGGTGCGTTAGTGGGCGCATGGTCTAACACAATATCAATTACAGTATAGAGAGATAAGCAATGGCTACGGTTAATTTAAATCTAGCACTTCAGAGTGGTAGTCAAATACCACCCGAACTAAGTGTAATAAGCGGGAACTGGACGTTTCAAGGTAATGGGCTTTACATAGCAAATAGCGCATCAGGGCAAATTGAATTGGTTGATGCGACCGCCGACAATGATGTGACTATTTCATTCAGGCATGACGACACTAACGCGACAGGGAAATATTTCTCGTTCGAATTTCGGCGCGTTAATGATGACAACTACATACGTGTAATTTGGGACCTAGCAACAGGCGTCTATCGAGTAGTTAAACGGGTATCGGGCACGAATACAGTGCTTTATGACGGTACGCATAATTCTGGTGCGTCCGCGACATTGCGCGTTGTGACCTCTGGCTCTAGCATTACTGCATACGCTGATGCCGACGTGGTTTATTCTACGTCAAACGAACCATTTAATCAGACGGTAGGCACTGCGATTGTAAATTTATCGCAGGGTTTTTACGGTATGAGTGCAGTGACATTTGAAAATCAGGCGGGTTCAGTGAACACC
>Ga0208523_1000007_pt1 | contig 62334 bp, 48 predicted proteins | sample ETNtaG_17_FD_185770 | JGI IMG/M metagenome (GOLD analysis project Ga0208523, IMG submission 185770) | Marine microbial and viral communities from oxygen minimum zone, Eastern Pacific Ocean - ETNP201302PF82A (SPAdes) (version 2) | ecosystem: Environmental > Aquatic > Marine > Oceanic ...
GAATTAGCGAGAAAAGCAATTAATGATGAACAAGAAGCACAAGAAAGAAAACAAGCAATTAATAATCAATTAATCCAAAATGAAAAAGACTTAGATAATTTACAGACTGGTGGTCTTCTTGGTATTGCATCAGCAGCGGCGGCTGTTAAGGCGGCTGTTCCTTCTATTGTTCCTTCTATTGTTGCTGCTGCTTCTCCTATTGTTACTTCTGCTATTACTGCTGCTGCTCCTGTTGTTGCTGCTACTGCTACTGCTGCTGCTCCTGTTGTTGCTGCTACTGTTGCTGCTGCTCCTGTTGTTGCTGCTACTGCTACTGCTTTGGGTATTGGTGCTGCAGCTGGTCTTGGTGCTTATGGTCTAAAAAAAGCTTATGATTGGAAAACATATGATGGTGAGACTGTTGAATCTGATAATTCAATGAATATAGGTAAAAAAATGGAAGAAGATGGATTTGGTTTAGATAAAATTTATTTGGACAAAAAGGAATATAAAAATTTAGAATATATTTATTTAATTAATCAAGGTTGCGAAGCATTTAATAAACAAAATATAATTTGGTCAAAAAATCCTAAAAAGAAAATTAATGTTATGTTTGAAAATAACGATGCTAACATTGGGACAGGGATAAGCATGTACACAAGAATTAGAAGTTCTCTTGGTATGAATGTTGTTTCTCTAATGGAACAAATACATCCAAATGATGATTACTCTACTACGATGTTAAATAAAGAAGACAAAAATGATTATAAGAAAATAATGAAATTAGAAGATTGTTGTGAATATAGATTGAGATCTATTAATAAAGATGATGTACGATTTATTCATAATTTTGCTTTAAATATGAAAAAACAAATACAAAAATCACGCAGTGTGTGGACAATACAAAAGAACATTCGTATGACACCAACAGATAAAGAAAGCTACGATAGATATAATGACGATTTTGAATCTGAATGGGTTGATTTAGTAAGAGTAAGATCTGAACATCCTGATAAATTAACTTCATTAGATGCTATGTTATTAGATAAAGAAGCACATAAAAGAAGAAGAGCATTAGAATCATTAATTAAATATGCAACTTATGGTAATAAAATTCACAATTAATTAATCTATATTTGTAAAAACAAATTAAATATTTATAATTTATACAAAAATTTTATATTATGTATAAATTATAATAATGTTGCCTAATAAATTATTTACCATTCAAGATAATAATAATAATTTAATATCTAAAAATTTTATTTATATGTTTAATACATCATGCCAAAAGGAATTAAATGTTTTTTCTTCAAATATGAACGAGAGTGCTCCGAATTTTGAAGAAGTTCCAGCTAAAAATTTTAAATTAAAAAAAAATAATCCTGAAGTATCTGAAGACCTACAAGAAGAAATGGACTTTAGATATATCAATTTAGATAATAAAAAAGAATATAAATCAAAAAAGAAAATAATGGAAAGATGTTCAGAATATAGATTTCGTAGAGCAGACAAAAATAGATGGGCACTTGAACGATCTGATAAAGGGAGTACTAATTGGATTCTTGTAGATTCTTCATATCCTAGAATGGAAGAAATTCTGGAAAAAATCAACCAAGATTTAACAAACCCAACTTTAGTAGAAAATGTAGATAATGATTTTGTTCTTATAGCAACAAGTACAGAAATTCAACCATCAAAAGGTACTCAAACACAAACAAAAGAATCAAAAAGTATTCAAACAGACATAGGAACAGGAGGCAAAACTTCCAGAAAAAAAAATAAAAAAGTAAGAAAGCATAGAGGTATTATTCAAACTGGGGGCAGTAAAGGAAAATTAAAAAAAGGATATAGATTTTCTGGTAAAAGATTGAAAAGTGGAATGCCAGAAATAGTCAAGGCAAAAAAATTATAATTACCAAATATGTATCAATTTGTTAATAATAATATCAGCCTTTCTTAATTCTTGTGTTGATAATTCTTGTGATCTTTCACTTGCATATAATAATATTATTTCTTCAGGATTAATAAATTCTTTAATTAGATGGGAAATCCCTCTATAGTCGCGACTATCATGACGAATCCCTGTATTATTTCTACCATATTTTTTATTTATTATACTCCCACCAAATCCAGAACCCCTTCCATCATCATAAAAATGAATGATTAATCCAGAACCATGACTAATTATTTGTTGAAGAGACTTTTTATATTTATTTCTATTTTCTCTATCTAATATTGGAAAACGATCTACTATTGATTCTGAATGTATTCTAACAATCGGGTTCATTTTACAATCTCCATATTGTAAAATGAGGACGTCTTTATGTGTAGCAATATCAAAAAAACAATTCATTTTAAACCAGTATGGTTTACATAATAATTTTGGAAATTGACTAATTAAATTATCTGTTGCTTTAATTAAAAAATTATTATCAGGAAGTTTAGTAAATGATACATCAAAATTTATATTTTTCTGTAATAATTCATAATCATCATTTGATATAATAATTTTATTATTAATTGGTTTAATAGGTAGATAATAAGAAGCAACGTGTATAAATCTTTTACAATTTTCTAAATGATATGGAATAAATGGCTCACATTTTTGATTATCCAATTCATATTTTTGTATTTTTTCTCTTGCCTCATATAAAATATGTCCTGTTTTTTGTTTTGATATTAAATAATCTTGATTAAAAGGATTTGGTTTAAATTCTATTGTTTCTGTTTTTTCTATATGGAATCCCAAATTTGTTAGCCTATCTATCTTATCGGGATTATTTGTCATTAAAATAAACTTTGGATTTATGTCTAATATATAACAAATGTCCTTTACATTAGTGTAATCACGATAATCGTGTTTCATACCTAACATTTTATAGGCATCGAAAGTAGTTATTTTATCTTCTTGATACTGAACATGCATACAAGCTCTTGATTTTCCAACATATCCGCAACCCCGCCCTTCTTGGATTAAATAAAATAATATTCCATTACCTTTTTCACTAATTTTTTTAAATGCTCCATATAATTGCTGAACACAGTCACAATCTTGACTACGAAATGTTTCAGATGTAATACATGATGAATGAATTCTAGTATATAAAATTTCCTCTTTAATATCACCATATGATAACGCAATAATATATCCTTTATGAATTAAATCTTGAAATGTATACATTTTAAAGGAGCCATATCTTGTTTCGATTATTGATTCATCAATAAATAATGTAGTTCCATATATCTTTCGTTCAACATTCATTTGCTATTTAACTCTGTATTAATTAATTATTCTTAATAATATTAAGAAATAAATCAATTTTTAATATCATATATTAATTTTCCAGTTTTTTTTCCAAACCAATTAAGTTGATCAATATCTAGACGACTCATTATTTGAGAAATGAGATAATTAAACGACATTTCGTAATGAATTATTTTTAATTCATCTCTTAAATCATTTTCAAGTATCCAAATATTATAATCTTTTAACATTAATTGTAATTTTAAAATAATATCTTCTCTATTTCTTTTTAAAATTATTATGTCAGTAATATATCCATTATTTCTATTATATTCTAAATTTTGATATGTTCCATGAACAAATTCAAAATAATCACATACAATGAATGCTTTAAAGAAAACTCCTTCAATAAATTTACATTGAATATTTCCAATATATTTTTTGGATTCGCTATCACAAAGAATACAAATTCTTCTATTTTTCACTAAAGAACCAATAAATTTTTCTGCGGGAACTAAAATTTTATTATTTATATAAAGTTTATGTAAACATTTTTTAGTTTTTTTATCAAGTTGAATATTTAGTAATTCTTTTATTAATTTAAATGAATATAAATATCCACACATAGGACCAATAATTCGAATTAATGTTGTATATTCATCTTCAATTGGAAAATTAATAATAAAATTAGAGTCATTTTCTTTTAATTTATTTAAAATTTGTAATTTGTTTTGATTTTTATTATGTATTGTTGTGGCAGTAAATAATATAATTGACTGATAATTATATTTTTCAAATATTATCTGAACATTTGGTGACAATCCTTGACTGAATAATACCAAAGTACCATTCAATACTCTATCAGAGTCATAAAATTCAATTAATGGAATAAATTCTAGATTTTTAGATTTTATTTCTGGAAATTTACGTATTAAATACATCAAATATTTAGCATGAGATTCTGATGAACCAATACCAGTAAAATATACATTATCATTAGTAAATGCTTTTATTAATTGTTCTTTTTTCTCTGTTGTTTTAATTAAATTAATATCATTATCAATATGATTGATATATTCTAAATTTTGATCAATTCGCGATTTAATGATATTATTTCCATTTTTATTTTGACCATAACCAATATAAATGTATTTATCAATATTGATACTTACTTTTTCAAATTGTTTTCTAGATAATTCTTGCGAAGAAATACAAGAATACAACAATATAATTTTATCTGGATTAATATATTCTTTTAATAAATGAGATATTCCTCTATAATCGCGACAATCATTTTGAATACCAGTTATTTCTGTTTCTTTATTTCGAGATAAGACAAAACTACCGAATCCAGAACCACGACCATCTTCATAAAATAATGCAATAATACCAGAACCGTGTCCAATTATTAAATTGATTGATTGTTTATATTTTTTTTTATTTTCTTGTTGAACTAATGGAAATCTATTTAATAAAGATTCTGAATGTATTCTAATAATTGGGTTATTTTTAGTATTGCCGTACTCTAAAATTAAGACATCATTATTTGTCGCAACATCAAAAAAACAATTTATTTTAAACCAGTATGGTATACGAGACAAATATGGAAATTTTTTTATAATTTCATCATTTATTTTAATTAGTATTTTATTATTAGGTATATCAATATATGGATATTCTTTTCCATATTCAGATATAAAGTCATTATATTGAGTATGTGTTAAAATGATTTTATTATCGATTGGTTTAATAGGTAAGTAATATGATGAAACGTGAATATATCTGGTACAATTTTTTAAATGATATGGTTCAAAAGGTTTACATTTATATTTAGATTTCATATCATAATTTCCAATAAAGGTATTTAATTTAGATAGATTATGTCCTGACTTTTGTTTTGACATTAAGTACTTTCTATTAAATATATTAGGTGTATATTCGATTGTTTCAATACTAAATACATTTAAACCTAATTGTTTTAAACCATTGATTTTGTCAGGATTATTTGTTATTAAAATAAATTTAGGATTTATATCTAACATGTGACAAATATCCTTTACACTTGTGTAATCACGATAATCCTTTTTCATACCTAACATTTTATATGCTTCGAATGTAGTTATTTTGTCATCACTATGTTGAACATGCATTCTATCCATAGATTTTCCTATAAATCCACAACCCCGTCCTTCTTGTATAAAATAAAATAGTATTCCATTTCCTTTTTCACTTATTTTTTTAAATGCTCCGTATAATTGTTCAACGCAATCACAATCTTGACTACGTAAAGTTTCAGAAGTTACACACGATGAATGGATACGAGTATATAATATTTCTTTTTTAATATCACCGTGTGTTAATGCAATAATATATCCTTTATGGATAAGATTTTGATAAGTATAAGCTGTAAAATTTCCATAGATTGTTTCAATAGATATTTTGTCAATATATAATGTAGCCCCGAATATCTTTTTATGATTCATTATTTACTTTAAAATATGTAATAATTCTTATATAAATAATGAATAAGATTGGTTACAAATATTTATTTATATGTTTTTAATATATAATGGAATTCTTTACGATATTAAATCATAGTGATGTTTTTGAAAAAAGTTTTATAGAAAATTGCGAAGATATTGGGTCAGATCTTGATGATTTTAATTTAAGTAATTTTATGAAAAAAATAAGTTCAGAATTTGAGGAAACTTTTCACTCATTTTTTAATGATATAAAAACAGGATTAAAAGAAAAGTGGGTTTGGCTTTTACCATATTTAATGTTCATATTAATTGTTATGTTCTGGTTTATGAAAGGACAAGAAAATTTGACGAATCCACTTAAAATTTTTTTACTATTTATTCTACATTTAGGAATAATTATTGGAAGAAAATTTATTTGGAGATTCATATTGATTGTTTCAAAGAATCAAAAAATAAATACTTTTGATTCAATAGTAAAATGGATTATACAAAAAATTATTCACTATTATAGTTCGACTGTTTTACGTACTTATTTGTTTTCAAAAGGAACGTCATTACGATTTATGAAAACTTTACGAGATATTTTTCCTAAAATAAATTCATCATACTTTAATACTATTGATAATATCTTAATGAGTGGAATGGGATTAAGCATTGCGTATATACTTTATTTAAAACCTCTTCGCGAAAAATGGAGTTTTGAATATGTTGCCCAAAATTATGCTGGTTTGTCATTTTTAGTAGGAGTAATTATAATGGAATCAATTATTACTGAAACATTATATGTATGGAATTTGAATATTAAAGAAGGTTGGATCCGGTATGGTATTGATTTTCTGTTAGATAATTTTGTTAGCCAAATAATTAAGGAATAATTAAAAGATAATAAAAATTGAAATAAATATTATTTGTTAATTTAAATTAAATGGATAACAAACTACTTAACTTGTTACCAATTAAGTCTAAAAACCAGACTAATTCTAACTCTAATTATGATAGGTTTAATAATTATTGTTTTCAAATTTGTGATATAATTGATAAAAATCATATCAAACTGGATATTGGTGAAGAAAAATATATAAAAATCTTAGGATATTTACATTCAAAAAAATGGGAAAAAATTATACAAAATAATTGTAAACATTTTTTCTACAACGATTTACAATTAATTATTAACGAATATGGTGATCAATGGTGTAAAAAAGATAAAATTTTTAGTTATAATACATTACAAAATACTAATGATAAAGGAAATGATATACGAGTCTCTTTGTATAGAACTAATAAAATTCCTATTGATTTATTTCCACCAATAACAACTTATCATGATATTCGTAAAATTGTCAAAACTCGTTTTATCAAAGATAATGTATCATTTGAAGTTTTGGTAGTAGGGCATAGAGATAAATGTCTGAGTTATGAAATCAAAATATATGGAAATATACAATCATCAAATATTATACAACAATTTGTAAATTTTTACACAGAATTTTGTAAAAGCACTCCCGAAAATTTAGATGTAATACGTTCAATTACATTAGATAACTTTGATATATCAAAGTTATCTATATCGATAATTTAATATCAAATATTAAAAATGAATAATATTTTAAAAATATCATATCATAAATTGAAAATGAATTCTAATTCATCTGAACTTACTGATTATTTCGATAAGTTGGAAAATATAATCGAAAAAATAAATAAAACAACTGATGATGAACCGAATAATTTTGCAAAAATAAAGAAATCATGTCCAAATTGTATGTCTGAAAAAAATATATTTCAAGATAGTTCAAATGGTTACAAAATATGTACTAATTGTGGATTAGTTATATCACATTTATTAGAAAATGATGCAGAATGGAGGTGGTATGGTGCTCATGATTCAAAAGGGTTAGATCCAACAAGATGTGGAATTCCAGTAAATCCTTTGCTTCCAAAATCATCAATGGGAACATATATAGGAGGAAATAAATATGGGTCATTACAAAGATTACATTCTTGGAATGCTATGCCATCCGACGAAAGAAGTTTGTGGCATGTATTTGAAGATATAAATATTAAAACACAAAATTCTGGTTTAGTTTCTAAAATAAAGGATGAAGCAAAGATGTATTATAAAATGTTAAGTAGTAAGAGTGAATGTATAGAAGGAATATTAACTCGCGGAACTGTAAGAGAAGGTATCAAGGCTGCTTGCTTATTTGTCGCATGTAAAAATAATGGAGTCCCCCGTTCATCAGTTGAAATTTCTAAAATGTTTGGTATCAATCCTACAGATGTAACAAAAGGATTGAAAAAATTTATAGAAATAGAAATGAAAAAAGATATACAAATAAATGTAAATGTTTCAAATCCACAGGATTTTGTAAAACGTTATTGTAGTAAATTACTTATTTCTAAAAGAATTGAAAAAATTGCAATAATTATTTCAAAACGAGCACAAAGATTAGGTATTGTTAAAGACAATACCCCTCCATCAATTGCTGCAGGAATTATTTATTTAATAATTGTAGTTTTTAAATTAAATATAACTAAAGTTTCTTTAAAAGAAAAATTATCAGTTAGTGATGTAACTGTTTCTAAATGTTATAAAAGATTATGGGAACATCGTACTAAATTATTTATTGGAATAAAAAAAATATAGTTAAAAATATTATAAGTAATCATTAAGAATAATTAATAATGATGGTATTATCAACTGATATAAAAACTATTTTAATTAAATACAATAAACCCTACACAATAAAATATATGTCTGAAAAAAAGAAAAATTTTTTTGGGATATGTTTAGATTGTAATTATTGTAATTATTTATTTAATAGATGTGAATATTGTAGAGCACATTTTAATATAGTATATAATATCGTTTATACCACTTATAATATTTCAAATATTGAAATAGACGAAAAAAAAATACATACATATTACTTATTTAAATATATAATAAAACATTTAAATTTTCGTTATTTTAATAAATACAATGAATTATTTTTTGAATTTTTAGCAAATTTTAGACATGATTTATCAATTTATCATATAAATATAAATTATAAGACACTTTTTTTATTTTTTCTTATTTTACAGGATAAAAAAAAAATATTTGTATAATTTATATACGATTATAATATGGATTTATCATTTGTAACTAATTTGAGCCCAACTCTACAAGCAGTAATTAGTATTATTGCTCCACTCGTAATTTCTTTAATTCCAGGAATTATTCTTGCAACAACAGCACTCAAAAAATTACCAACTGGACCAAAAATCATCGGAGCAGTTTCCACTATTATTGGAACTTTACTCTTCCAATTAATTCTAGTAGGTGTATTGATTTATATGCAATGGTTTGAACTCCCAAGTATTGTTATGATGTTCTTCGGCGGTGTTGCAATGAAAGCACTTATTGGCGTAATTCAAGGATTATTTGGACCATCAGCAACTGCTATTTCAGTAGTACCTACCGTCGGTGGTAAAAGACGTAGACGTTGTAATTAAATATTTAAGTAATTAGCATTTTTACATTTAAAAAATAGAAAATATTTCTATCTTTTAAATATAAAAGATTAATGAATTTTGATAAAATTATAATATGGGGACACAAATTACATTCACATACACATTCATATATACATAATGGATTTTTTATAGCATTTAAGTATCTAAATTATAACGTATTATGGTTAGACGACAACTCTAATATAACAAATATTGATTTTGCAAATTCATTATTTATATCAGAACATCAAGTTTGTAAAAAGATGCCTATTCGTATTGATTGTAAATACATATTACATAATTCTTTTGTAGATCCAGGTAAAGCATATTACAAAAGAAATGCAGGGACATGGGAAGACATTCGTTTTAAACGTTTAGCAGAAAAAGGAAATGTTATTAATATGCAAGTGTATAGACCAAAATTTGTAGAAAATAAAACAAAAATGGAAGATTATGTTTATTATGACATTTCTACGTATACATTATATTTCCCATGGGCAACTGATTTATTGCCACACGAAATAAATGAAATACAAAAAAATTTAAATTCAATTAAGAGTAATGAAAAAAGAATTAATTTTGTAGGAACAATTGTGGATGAATGGAAACAATTTAAAAAAGCTTGCATTGAAAATAATATTTCTTTTATTCATTTGGGAGGATACAAAGGAAGAAAAAGAAATATTTCGTCAAGTGATAATATAAGATTAATTCAAGAATCTTATATTGCTCCATCTATTCAACGAAAACAACAATGTGATGTTGGATATATACCTTGCCGTATTTTTAAAAATATAAGTTATGGTAAAATGGGTTTTACGAATTCCAAAATTGTTTATGAATTATTTGATAAAAAAATAATTTATAATCCATGTCCATATAAATTATTTTATGATGCTAAAAATTGGATTGAAAATGAATATAATCAAGAACATATATTGTATTTGATGAATGTTGTAAAAACAAAACACACTTATTTAAATAGAATTGACAATATATTTAATTTTTTTACTATTTTAAATAATACACTTACTTAATTTTTTTAAATAAAGTTGCCATTATATTAATAATCATAGATTTTATTTGAATGGGTTATTATTTAAATTATTATCAGAAGTATTTTGATAATTTATACTAGAAGTACTTGGATATGTATACTGAGAAGTAATATTTTGATTTTGTTGTACAGGATATGTATTTTGTCTATAGAAATTTGGTAGATTTTGTTGTTGTACAGGATATGTATTTTGTCTATAGAAATTTGGTTGATTTTGTTGTACTGGATGTGTATTTTGTCTATAAAAATTTGGTTGTTGATTTTGTTGTTGTACAGGATATGTATTTTGTCTATAAAAATTTGGTTGTTGATTTTGTTGTGCTGGATATGTATTTTGTCTATAAAAATTTGGTTGTTGATTTTGTTGTACTGGATATGTATTTTGTCTATAAAAATTTGGTTGTTGATTTTGTTGTGCTGGATATGTATTTTGTCTATAAAAATTTGGTTGTTGATTTTGTTCCCATGAATATTGAGATGATTTAAACAATGATGTTATTTTTTTTATATCATTCGATTTCTTATTTTCATCTTTATTCTCAACTTTGTTTTCAACTTTGTTTTCAAAAATATCTTCTAAATCACCAAATGTTTCCCAAATATTTGAATTTTCGTTATTTACAGGTTTTGTTTCGTCAGAAATAAGTAATGAATTAAAATCTATTAAATCTACTATTTTGTCATTCTCAATTTTGGGAGAGGGAATTTCTTGCGTAGAAATCATAGGCGTAATTGAAATAGTTTGTATGACTTTCTTTTTTTCCAATTTTTTCTCTAATTTTTTCTCTAATTTTTTTTTAACAGAATGTGAAAAATATAATTTGTGTTGATACTTATTTTTTATAAACTCGTATAAGTCGTATTCAGATGTTTTGCTATTTGGTTTAAAATGTTTACCTAACTTTGCTTCATATATTTTATTCATTTTTACATTTCCATTTTGTTTTAAATAATTAATATACTTACTATTCCAATTATCTAATACGGTTGATTTAACTCTGGAAATATGTACTCCCATTTTTCTATGAAAGACACAACATCTTTGGCATAATAATATTCCTATATTAACAGATGCCCACGACGGATTAATTGAATTACAATCCGCACATCTATTATTTAATTTACGTATTTTATACAAATCTTTTTTAAAGCTCATAATTACTTATATTGATATTGATAATATATTCAATTTTTTTTTATTAGTTTTTTAAACTCTAATGTTTTATTTTTCATTTTTTCTAAAAAAACTTAAAGTAAATCTAAGAGATTCTATTGCGATTATAGTTATACCAAAATACATAATATTTTTTTTTAAATCATCCCAAAATTTTTTATCTTCTTCTCTTTGTAGTTTCTTAATAAAATCTGGGTTTTCAGTAATTATTTTCCTTTGTTCTTCTTGGACGTGTCGAAGAAAGTTTTCTAATTCTTCTTGAGATTTGAATTCTAGTTCCATTTTATTATAAACACATTATATCTATTTTATTTTTAATTAAATATAAAATAGAATAAATTAATCAAGTAATAAAACATATTAATTTTAATGGCTTCTAAAAATACTAAAAATACTAAAAAAAAAAATACCAATAAGAAAAATATTTCACAAGCCACGATTGACAAAAATATTAGAGATTTTTCTATCAGCAAAATAAATCAATATGTTAACGATATTGATATCTCTACAGAAATAGAGAATGAAATATATAAATATTCGATAAACTATGCTGTTTGTAGAAGTATATCTCCCAAATTATGCAATCATCTTTTTATGAGAATATATAAACCGAAAGTATATTCAATTGTATCTAATTTAAATACTAATAGTGAATATATTAAGAATAAAAAATTACTCCAGAATCTGTTGTCACATGATATTTCACCAGAATGTTTAGTAAATATGAAACCATATGATTTACATCCAAGACGATGGAAAAAATACATTAAAAAACAAGAATTATTGGATAAAGAGGTTGTTGATTTATCATTACAGGCAACAACAGATCAATTCAAATGTGCTAAATGTAAATCGAAGAAATGCACATATGTTTCTGTTCAAATCCGTAGTGCTGATGAAGGAATGACATCATTTATAACATGTGTAGAATGTTCTCATTCATGGAGACAAAATTAAGTACAAAATTAAGTACAAAATTAAGTATAATATTATTTTAAATGGAATGAATCTCTTAAATATAATCCTAAAAAAACTAATGAATAATCTAATTTAATTATATTTAATATATTAAATCAAATAAGTTTATAATATATAATATTATTCATAGAATATCTAATTATATGAATAATATTAAATTAATATCTGGCACATCGCATCCAGATTTATCAAAGAAAATCTCTGATAAACTAAGAATTACTTTATGTAATTGTATAATTGAAAAATTCAGCAATTCTGAAATTAGAGTTGAAATAATGGAAAGTATACGAAATAAAGATGTTTTTATTATTCAAACAGGATCATTTAATTTAAATACGAATTGTTCTGTAAATGATTATTTAATGGAAACTTTAATTATTATTGATGCTTGTAAAAGATCAATGGCTAGAACTATTACTTTAATTATGCCATGTTATCCATATGCGAGGCAGGATAAAAAAGGAGGTCCAAGAGAACCAATTACTGCTCGTTTAATAGCAAATTTATTAGAAGGTGCTGGAATAGATAGAATTATAGTAATGGATTTACATGCTCCACAAATTCAAGGATTTTTTAATATTCCAGTTGATAATATTTATTCAGTGTCATTAGTTGCAAAATATTTCACAAAACATATATTCAAAGATTTAACTACAGAAGAAATTCAAAAAAAATATTTATTAGCATCACCTGATGCTGGAGCTATAAAAAGAACCTTAAAATTTGCTTCTTGTATGAAATTAAATACTATTTTTATGCATAAAGATAGAAGTTATAAAATAGCTAATACAATAGATAAAATGATGATTGTAGGTGATCCAAAAAAAATTAAGGGTAAAACAGTTATAATTCTTGATGATATGTGTGATACAGGCGAAACTTTATCGAAATGTTGTTCTTTACTTGTTGAGAGTGGTGCAAAAGAAGTTATTTGTTGTGTTACTCATGGTATTTTATCTGGTCCAGCAATAAAGAGAATTAATTCTTGTAAAGAAATGTCAAAAATGATTGTAAGTAATACATTACCTCAGGATAGTAATTATAAAAATATAGATAAACTAGGAATATTTGATATTTCCAATTTAATGAAGGAAGTTATAGAAAGAATTATTACAGGTGAATCTATTTCAAAATTATTTGTGTAAATCGTCACCACTCATTCCATTTTTTGTTGTTAAATATTTGGTTACTTCTACATGATTTTCGCGAACAGCATCATCATAAGGAGTACCACCCCATCTATCAATTGGGTTGATATCTTTTAGATTTCCTTGCTCAATTAAATATTTAACAACATTTAAATGTCCGTTAGAACAAGCAAGGTGAAGAGGAGTCCGGTTATCATAATCCCCATGAGAAAAATCTCCATTTGTAATACTAACTCGTTTAAGAGCACTAACATCCCCTAAACTGGAATATTTAATAATTTCTTCAGATGTAATATCATCTTTATCTTTTCTCTCTCTTGGATCTTTTTTTCCATGATCCGTATTTTTTAAATTATCGAAATTATGGAAATTAAATGTTTTTGTTAATTCAGTAAAAAATTGGACTCCACGAATACTATTTCCATATTCATCTAAACGAGGCGAATATGTACAAATTCCCATTACATTTGGAATAACTACAAAAATTCCACCAGCAACTCCTGATTTAGCTGGAAGACCAATTTTAAAAGCAAATTCTCCACTATAATCATACATACCACAACTATACATCATAGATAGACAATGTTTAACAGTTTCTGGAGAAATAACTTGTTGACCAGTTAAAGGACAAACTCCACCATTAGCTAGTGTAGCAGCAACGACAGATAAAGCATTAGTATTAATTTTCAATGAACAGCATTGAAAATAAAATTCCAATACATCTAAAAGATTTGTATTTTCAGGAAAAGCATTATTTTCATTCATAAAATATGCCAAAGCGAAATTTCTGTCAGCGGACATTCTTTCTGAAAGATAAACAGAATTACTATATCCTAATGCGAAATTCCCAGCCATTTTTTCCCACATTTCTGTTACATAATCAAATCTATCAGAAGCAGGTTTTGTATCTTGAATTAATGAGCAAGTCATAATAGCTCCTGAATTAATGAGTGGATTATGCGGTAATCCACGTGTATTTAACTTTAAAGCATTAAATTCAGAACCACTTGGTTCTCTCCCAACATGTTTATGGACATATTCTTTATCGTGTTCTTCTAAAGCTAAACAATAATTAATAGGTTTACAACATGACTGAACACAAAACTGAACATCTGTATCACCAATATTGATTCTTTGACCACTTATAGTACATACAGATAATCCAAAATGTTTTGGATTTTGTTTAGCTAATTGAGGAATATAATCAGCCATTTTTCCATCTTTATTTACCTTACATTTTTCATAAATTGTTTGTAAATCATTAGTAAATTCGTGAAAATTAGGAATTATATTATTTCCAGTAAAAGAATCTTCAATAATAGATATATTTTGTGATATACAATCAATAAAAGATTCTTTATCTAATTGACACTTGTTTTTAGATTGATATTGTTTTACTTTTTTAAGAAACTCATGAATACGAGGGTCATCTGATAAAATCCCACGTTCTTGAAGACATTTAAGAAAACTATTTCTATCAACTTTACCATCATTTTCAGATACAATTTGGTATATTTTTTCACAAACTGAGTTAAGCATTTTATTATTAGTATTCATATTTATATGATTTTATCTTTAATATAATTTAATAAGATAAAGTGGTATTCAGTTTTAAAATTTTTTTTTTTTTATTTAATTTGATATCGATTAAATAATGATTTACTTATAGTAATAAAATTTGTAATTTTATTACTATAACCAATGACTGTTACACACTTGAGAATTGCTAGAATTATCATATTTTCTATCATATTTGTAGTTATAATACTAATTATAATTTAAATTTCTTTAGTATTGATTAAATTAATTGACATTTCCATTTGATTCTTCAATCTTTTCATAATCTGTTTATCAGATTTGCATTGTTTAACAAGTAATTTAATTAAATTAGATTTTTCAACTAATTTTTTTAATTTATTAGTATTTTGAGGTGTATGATGAATAACTTTTTTTCCTAAATTAAAAACAATTACTTGTTGTTTTTCTATAAGTTTCTTCAAACCACCTAATTCGTATATTTTATTTGAAATAATTTTTAATGTTTTTTTATGTTGTTTTTCACTTTCTACTAATTTAATATTAATTTGTTCAACAATTTTTGAAATATTATTTTTTTTTGTTTTAATATTTTTAATAATCGAAAAACTATTTTGATTATTAGAAATTCTACTTACTTGTTTTATAAGTTTATTTCTTTCATTTTCTTCTTTTTGTAGCGATTTAATCAATGGTATTAAAGATGCTAAATCAATATTAGAATCTCTATAAATATAATTGTCAAGTATATAATGGTGAGGATGATTTTTTACTATTTGAAAAATAGTATCATTGTATGATGTATGTTTTTTTTTTACTTTTTTTTCAGCTCTTTTAGGATCACTTTCAATATTTATTGGATTTGTCCCAGTTATATCATTATATGCTAAAATCATAATCTATATATATTAGATTTGAAAATAATTTGATTTAAATCCAAACTGGAGTAAATCTTTCCCATCCCCAACCATCTGGGATTTTAGTTCCTAATGCTCTAACTTCCTTATTAGTATCCATCCAACCATTACTATGAGCTCTGAGATATCTGTTATGCCAACCTCTTAAAGCAATTTTACCATCACCAAGATCTTCTATATACCATCTTTCCCATCCCCAACCACTTGGGAATGAATTATAGTTTGATCTCCAACCAGATTGATTAATTTTATAATCTCCATAATGATTCTTACCAGAATGAGATCTAAGATATCTTTTATGGTGTCCATATAATGCAACACAATTTGCTCCAAATTGCGGTAATGCTTTAACTGTAAATATTTCCCATGAGCCTGCTCCACCTTGTGTTACATGAGATCCATTATTTACCATCTTAACATAATTATTTCTCCAAGTTTTAAGACGAAGTCTACGACCATTTGTAAATTGATCCATTATTTTCAAAGAAACGATACCATATTTTTTACATAATCTATCACTTTCACGTCTCATTTCGTCATCAGATAATTGTTTATTATAAAAAATTATTTCACCAATATCACTTTGGGTCCATTCACCACTATGGTATTGTCCCCAATTAATAGTCCATTGTTTTGGAGTTCTTCCATTACTTGCCGACGTTGTTACTTTAGCACCATTAAAATATTGACGGCCATTATTTGTAGCACCCATTACACCCCAACTAGTTCCAACTCTTTGATTTTGATTTCTATGTGTTTGCCATCTACCTTGATGGAATACACCTTGTCTATTTCCCCACCAGCCATGTAATACATTATTGGTAGTTCCATCAATAACACGACCATTTTGTCTTCTATTTCTACCAACAACAAACAAAGTATATTGTGGAGAAGAAATTATTGAATCAAATCTTACACCATCATAACGTTCGAACTTAATTGCTTTAAATGACTTACCATTGTAACTATGACTTTGAACAGTTGCATTACCTGTCCATTCTATAGCATTTGGTTTTACACCTACAATATTTTTCCAATTTCTGTTATTGGTATAATGTTCTGCTGAAAAGTGGGCAATTGGTTTGTTAATTGCTGGAGAAGTTCCAGCTGGTTCTATCACTGGTGCCAATGATTGAATACCATATTTAGAACATAATGCTTTAGATTCATTTACCATTTGTTCATCAGTCAATAAACCATTATAAAAAACAACTTCGGCAATATCACTTTGAGACCATTCACCACTATGGTATTGTCCCCAATTAATAGTCCATTGTTTTGGAGTTCTACCATATCTATCCCATACTGTTACTTTCTTAGCGTTGTAATAACACTTACCATCACTAATAGCTGACATAACACACCAACCATTACCAGCACCAGTATTAGTATGTGATTGCCAACTTCCCATATGGAATACACCGGTTCTACCTCCCCACCAGCCTACTAATACATTATTACTTGTACCATTAAGAACACGACCATTTTGTCTTCTATTTCTACCAACAATAAGAACAGAATATGCCTTTTTCGATAGAGATGGATGAAATCTAAGACCATCATTACGTTCAAATTTAATTGCTTTAAATGTTTTTCCTCCATTTGAATGTGAATTAACTGTTGGACTACCTTTCCATTGTTTAGCCCATTCTTGACCAGATACATTATTTTTCCAATTTTTATTGTTAGAATAACTTGAAGCTTCGAAATGACCAATTTTAACTCCACTAATAAATTTATTTCTAACATTCTTACCACCAATTTCATGAGAATGATCATAATTATATATTTTCATTCCGGTATAGCTTTGATATCTGCTGCCTCTCAAACTTTTAGCCCATGTCTGATATCCTTCCGAATCAATAAGTCGTAATTGTGATGTATGTAAGCGACTTTGGCAACAATCAGGTCTATTCCAAATTTCGATTTTTTCAATTGGATATTCTTTTTGCATATCAACCATCCACCAACCATTTTGGAAAGTATGGTTTGAATTTGGCCATCCAGTTGGTAAATGTCCATCAACTACTCTATCATTTCTACCACTCCATCCTTGGGATGAACCAGATGTTGGTTTTTTATGCGAAACAACTTTTCCTCCAGACCAAACTTTTATTTCTCGTATATGTAAATAATTCCACCATCTAGAACGAATTCTAACATATCTTGCTTTTGGTTGCGAAGGTGTTACTTTAATTGGTCTAAATCTTTCCCAAGTCCAAGCATTTGGAATTTTTTCATTTCTTTTTTTAACACCACTTTGATCCATCCATCTATTACTATGTGCTCTAACATATTTATTATGATATCCTCTTAATGCTACTTTTCCACTACCTACATCTTCAATTTCAAATCTTTCCCAAGTCCAACCTTCAGGAAGAGAACTATAATTAACTCTTCCACCAGATACGTCAATCCTATTATTACTATTAGCACGAAGATATCTTTTGGCCCCAACACTATATAAAGCAACTTGATTACCAGGTAATCGTTTAACTTGATAAACATCCCTTGGTTGAACAAGTTTATCATATTGATACATTTGACGATGTCCTCTATGTCCAACATAATAACCGTGATGACTATAAAGAGCAATCATATTACCATCTTTGAACATATCATTTATTGGAGCACTTAAATTTTGTCTCCAATCTAAATTATTCCAACCACTAAATTTATGTTTATTAAATAATGAACTTACCTCACCATTAGTTAAAGTTCCATCAAACCATATCATTTTCTTAAGCCATGTATATTCGTGATCAACTGTCGAACCTGGGATATGCATTGTATGACTTGTAGCAGATTTTGGATCATGTCTCAAATTACCCGATTTAATTTGCTTACCATTAAGATAAAACTTTAATGTTCTATTACTAACTGTAATTGTCATATGATTCCATTTATCATATCTAAATCCATGACTATCTAAACTATAAACATTTACACCATCATTCCAACTAGCAGCAGTACTATGTCTATAATGGAATTTATATTGATTTCCACAACACCAAAACCACGCAGCTGGCATTCTATTTGTATCAGCATTACCCCATCTGAAAATACTTCTCCAATGTCCAGTTGTTGGATTCGTTTTTACCCAAAACATAATAGAGTAATGATGTGGATCTGTCCAAGGAATTGTATTTCCTGCTATTTTTTTTTGAGATTTAAGATGATGTTGTCCTTCAATCAATACTGTACTAGGAATTTCTCTTGGATTATTCCATCCAGTGAATTTACTAGAATCATAAATTTCTGTTATTTGACGGGAATTAACACTACCATCAAACCACCACATATTTTGTAAATAAGTTTGTTTATGATCACCTGTCCAATCTGGAATATACATTGTGTCGCCTTTTAATTGAGATGGATTATCAGGTAAGTATCCACCTGTATGATATTTACCATTAATATAATGTTTAATTAATCGTCCATCAACGGTTGTTAGAAAATGATTCCATTTATGATATTGGAAACCTCTATTTTGTAAATTATAAGCATCTACACCATCATTTCCTCCATGAGTCCAGACATTAGTTCCACAACATCTAGCTGTTCTTTGTCTGTAATGATATTTGTTATTGTTTCTACAACACCATAACCAAGCTGCTGGAGCACGATGATGACCATGATTACCCCATCTGAAAATATTTCTCCAATGTCCTGTAGATTCATTTGTTTTAATCCAAAATGATATTGTATAATGTTCAGCTTCACTCCATGGAATTTGATTTCCTGGAATTTTTCTTTGATTTTTAAGATGATGTAATCCATTAATTAAGACTTTTTTTGTCGGAAGAGGTGCTTTTGTATTATCACCTGGTTCACAACAAGTATAATCATAACGCCATTGACCTTTACCATTTCTCATTAATTTTACTCTTTTTAATGATTTACCCATTAGACATTTTAGATTATGTCTATCTAAATATATATTTTTTCCTTGTCCTTCATCATTCCACCCAGTATTATGTTGAGTACATTCTTTAACACCTGTTGCTTTACATGTATATGCAAATCCAATTTTTTTAGATTTTCCTCCTCTTGTAAGACGCATTTTACTTATTAATCCATTTTTACATTCTAGATTATGACGATCAAAATATATAGTATTTCCACCACCATCATCATTTAATGGAGTATGTCTATTTATACTTTCCGCAGAATTTGGATTAGGACAACAAGTATAATCGTATCTAATTTTATTACCACTTCGTTTTAATTGTAATGAACTTATTAAACTATTTCCACAATTTACATCATGACGATCTAAGTAAACTGAATTTCCATTTCCATCATAATTAAATGCAGTATTTTTACTATAACAATCAACAAATTTTCTAATACCATACTTTGATCTCAATTTAGTACTTACTGTTTGAATATCCGATTCTGATAAATGTCTATCATAAAATAACATTTCTGCTATATCACCTTTAGTCCATTCACCACCGTGGAATTGACCAAAATTAATTGTCCATTGTGCTGGTGTTTTCCCTTTATGATTATTTTTACCCACACGAGTACCATCCATATAAGCAAGACCATTATTTGTTGCTGCCATAATATGCCAAGATGAACCACCTTTTGTATCTTTACTACTAATCCAACCTCCTTGATGATATACACCAGTTCGATTACCCCACCATCCATGTAATACATTATTATTTGTTCCATCAATTACACGACCATTTCCTCTACGATTTTTACCAACAACAAATAATGTATAATTTGGTTTAGATAAACTTGTTGGAAATCTTATACCATCACCTTTTTCATATCTAATAGCTTTAAAAACTTTGCCATTATTATTATGACGTCCAATTGTTAGATTTCCTCTGCCGTGTGTAGAATGAATATTTCCATAAGATGATTCCCATTTTTTACTACCCATAAAAAAATCATCAGCAACAAAACGACCTATTAATCCATTTTTTACTACTGGAACAGAACGTTGAGAATTTGGTCTCTTATAAGTTGAAGAAATATTCTTTAATTTGACTATTCTAAATTGTTGTTTAGAGTATTTATTTTCTTTGAATACTGAAACTCTAGTATCTAATGTTTTACTAACATCTACACTCAAATATGTATTGTGATGACTTTTAAGACTAATTCTACCATCATCCAAGATAGTATATGTAAATTGTTCCCATTTCCAACCAGTAGGGTAATGATACCATGGACCATTATGTTCATTTAAATCAACTTTACCATTAGAATGAACACGTAAATACTTTTTTTGTATTTGATTATATAAAGCAATTTTATTAGATCCTAAATTAATAACCCACCATTCTGCTGATGATGAAATGGTATTAGTAGATGTCCCAGAACTACCTCTACTTCGTAAGTATCCAGTATTATTGTTATTACCTTTTAATAATATGACTGAACCAGTTGCTAAATACCCGTTAATTTCTGAAACCAACAATTTACGTTTTTCTTCTGCTACTTTTTTTAATCTTGCCTCTTCTTCTGCTTTTTTTCTTGCTGCTTCTGCTTTTTCTGCCGCTATCTTTTTTTGTCTTTCTTCTTCTGCTTTTTTTGCTGCAACAATTTGTTTTTGTCTTTCTTCTTCAGCAGCTTTGGCTTCAGCAATTTTTCTTTGTTTTTCTGCTTCTGCTTTTTTTGCTGCTTCTTCTGCTGCTGCTTTTTTTGCTTCTTCTGCTTTTCTTGCTGCTTCTTCTGCTGCAGCTTTTTTTGCTTCTTCCGCTTTTCTTGCTGCTTCTTCTGCTGCTTTTCTTATTGCTTCTTCTCTTGCTGCTTTTTCTGCTGCAAGTTTTGCCTCTTCTGCCGCCTTTCTAGATGCTTCATCTGCTTTCTTTTTAGCTAATTCTTCTGCTTTCTTTTGTAATTCTTCCGCTATTCTTTTTGCTTCTTCAGCAGCCTTTCGTGCTGCTTCTTTTTCTGCTTCCTTCTTTTTTGCTAATTCATCTGCTGCTTTTTTTGCTTCATCTGCTGCTTTTTTTGCTGCTGCTGCTTTTCTTGATTCTTCGATTCTCTTAGCTGCTTCTGCTTCTGCGATTTTTCTCGCTTCTTCTGCCTTCTTTGCTACCTCTGCTGCTTTTTTTCTTTCTTCTTCAGCTTTTTTAGCTTCTTCTGCTGCTTTTATTTTTGCTGCTTCTGCCTCTTTTTGCTCTCGTTCCAATTTGGCTTTTTCAAGGGCTTGCTCCTTTGCTAATCTTACCAATCGTTTTGATTCAAGTTGTTTTTTTAATTCTTCAGCTGCTTTTTTTTTCAATTCCTGTCGTTTTTTAATCTCGTTTTCTCTTCTTATGCGTAATTTTTCATCGTATTTACGCTGTCTTTCTTCCCGTTTTTTTTGTAATAATGCTAAACGTTCATCTTCAGCTGTTTTCTTTTTCTTGTCTAATTCAATTGCTTGAATTTTTGCTCTTTTGTCTTGTGCTTCTTTTTCTGCATCGATTCTTAATCTATCTTCTTCTGACATTTTTGGTTTTGGGATTTTTCCTGCTTTTTTGGCAGCATCTTCTCTTTTTTTGTTAGCAATTTCTCCCAAAATTTTTACTTTTTCTTTTCTAATTTCTTTCAATTGTTGTTTCGTATTTAATAATATTGTTTTTAATTTTTGAAGATAAATTTTACTAAAAAATTTATTTTCTGGTTTAGAATTTTCAAAACCTTCTTCCTTTTTTGGATTAAATTTACTCATAAATTTAGCTCCGCCACACCAACGTTCCAAATCACCTGCTCGTTTAACACATTTATCTTCACTTTCACCTGCTTGTTTGTTTTTTTCACCCCATTTATCGCGGTACCATTTTCCTTTATGTCTAATAAAACCTCTTCGTTTTGTACAAATATCATCTGTAAATACATGACATCCTTCTGTAGTTGGTGCTTTTGGTACAGACTTTTCAACATTAAGTGATTTTTGTGGATTAAATTTATGAGTAAATTTAGCTCCACCACACCAACTCTCATGATCACGTGATCGTGCTACACACAATTCTTCATTTAATCCAGCTCCTCTATATTTTTCCCCCCATTTATCACGTTTCCATTTTCCTTTATGTTTATTATAACCTGTTTTTTTTGTACAAGTATCATTTGTAATTACATAACATCCAGGTGTAGTTGGTGCTTCTGGTAAATTTTTTCTTGCGTCATTTGCTTGTTGTGCTTTTATGGCTGCTACCTTTTTAAGTCTTTCATCCTCTTTTTTTTTAGCCTCTGCTTGTTCTTTTTCTTGTTTTTCTTTTTCAATTTTTGCTTTTATAGCAGCAACTTTAGCCTGTCTTGCTTTTTCTTCCTTTTCTTTTTTTGCTCTTTCTTTATCTAATTTTTCTTTTATTGCTTCTACTTTTTTCTTTCTTGCTTGTTCTTTCATTATTTTAGATATTATTTTTTCAACCTTAGTTATCTTTTTAATAACAGATTCTTCTTTACGGGAAACTCTTTTTAAAACAATATCTAATTCACTTGGACATGATTTATCTGCTTTTGGACACGATTCAACAGCACTTTCTACTGCTTGTTCAACTGGAACTTTACGAACTTTTTTAATAATTGCCTTAATTGCTTGTGGATTACCAACAACATTTTCAACTGTTGCCTCAACTGCTGACTCAACTCTTTTAGATTCGGTAGCATTTCTATCTTCAGATTTCATTGCACTTTCAACTTCATGTTTTTGTAATGCTTTTTTAGCAACTTGGGTTACTTTTCTTTGTCTGGCACAAGAACCTTTTAATTTTTTAAAATGAGATAACTCTTTCATATATAATTTTCTATATTTATTGAACAATACTTGATATCTTTTCATTGCCCCTTTATATTTTTTGACTTCCATTGCTGCTGCTTCACTTTTTTCTTTTTGTGCTTCACCACCAACTCTTACATTAATAACTGGAGGTTTTGATTGAGATTGGGTGATTCTTTTTTCTAAATTTTGAATCATATTTTTATGAGATAAAAGAATATTCTTTAATTCAGTTAATTCAGATTTTTGATCATTAACAATTGGAGCAACTTTTTTTTGTTGCTTAATTGATTCTTGAACTTTTTGTTCTAAATTTTTAGCAATTGAATCAACATTAGACGATTGATTAATGTTTGCCGCATCAGAAATTGAAGACAAAACACGACGTCTTTCTTGAGATTCTTTTCTCAATTTTGTTAATAATTTTATAATATCTTCTGTATTCGAAACGATATTATTTTCATTTTTAACTATATTTGCTTGTCTTTGTTGATTATTAACATTATGTACGTGTTTATGTATTACATTGATTGTTCTACTAGTTGGTTCTTCTTTAATCACTTTCTCTTTAAGCTCTTTGGATTGTTTAATTACTTTAGACTCTTGTGGTTGAGAAAGAACTGCTTTTCTTGGATTATATAAATCACCATACTTTTGTTCATAATTTTTTTTGTTCTGCTTAACCATTTAGTATATTATATTATATGAAAATATAATTATTTGATATATTTCGATATAATATAATTTTAAAAACAAATATTACTTGTAGCTATTTAAATCCATGTAGGGGTGAATTATACTATAATATTGATACTGTTATTTATTGTTTTTGTAATTTCTTAATCATTGCATATAATGGCTGTGTTTTCTTCTTATAAGCCCACCTTAGTCTTTTCATCACTGCTCGATTCCTACGAAATCTTCTCATAAGTTTCCTAGTACGCGATTTGATTTTCTTTATCATCTTGTACAATTTCTTTATTTTTTTTACTGCTGCTGGTGATGGTTTACGTGATGGTTTACGTGATGGTTTACGTGATGGTTTACGTGATGGAGTTACAAATACTGGAGTGAATCTTTCCCATGCCCAGTTTTTAGGCATTGGTTTTCCTCTTGGAATTACTTGTCCATTCATATCCATCCAACCATTTTTGTTAGCACGAAGATAAGTGTTATGGTATGATCTTAAAGCAATTTTACCACCACCTACATCTTCGACCCAAAATCTTTCCCATGCCCAACCATTTGGGTATGAATTATAATTAGGTCTTGCTCCTGATTGGTCAATTGTTTTTTTATTACTATGTGCTCTAAGATATCTTTTAAAGTGTCCGAATAAAGCAATTACATTATTACCAAATTGTGGTAATACTTTTACTGTAAACATTTCTTCTGTTCCTGCTCCTCCTTGATGAACATGTCCATTACTTCTCATACGAACATAATTATTTCTCCAAGTTTTAAGTCGTAATTTTGCTCCATTTTTAAAATTTTTCATTACTTTTGGAGGTTTTTGAGATGGAATTCCATATTTAGCACATAATCTATCACTTTCTTTTACAATTTCGGCATCAGATAATTGTTTATTATAAAAAATCATTTCAGCAACATCACTTTGAGTCCATTCGCCTCCTTTGGTTTGTCCCCAATTAATAGTCCATTGAGCAGGTGTTCTACTGGTTCTATGTATTTTAGATGCGACTTGTCTTCCATCAAAGAATGAATGACCTACATTTGTTGAAGCCATAACATGCCAATTTTTATGTCCTCCTTGATCTTTATGTGTTGACCAACTTCCATAATGATATACACCGGTTCTACCTCCCCACCATCCGTGTAATACATTACCGCTTGTACCATCAATTACACGTCCAGTTCCTCTACGATTTCTTCCTACGGCAATAAGTGTCCAATTTTTAGTAGAAATGGATGAATGAAATTTTACACCATCTGCTCTTTCAAATTTAATTGCTTTAAATGTTTTACTACCATTTTTATGTGTTTGTAATGTTGGATTACCAACCCATTGTGTTGCATTTGGAATAACACCTACAATATTTTTCCAATTTTTATTATTTTGATAATTTTCTGCTGAAAAATGAGCAATTGGTTTATTAATTGCTGGAGATTTTCCGGCTGGTTCAATAAGCGGAGTTAATGATGGAATACCATATTTAGTTGTCAATCTTTTACTTTCTGCTAAAAATTCAGCATCTGTTAAATGTTTTTCATAGAAAATTATTTCAGCAATATCACTTTGAGTCCATTCATTACGATGGAATTGTCCCCAATTAATAGACCATTGTTGTGGAGTTCGTCCTCTTCGCATCCATCTAGTTACTTTTTTACCATTATAGAATGCAAGACCATTATTAGCAGCAGCCATTACAGACCAATTAGAACCACCATTTTGATTGGTATGAGTAGACCAGGTTCCATAATGATATACACCGGTTCTATTTCCCCACCATCCATGTAATGTATTATGAGATGTTCCATCAATAACACGACCATTATTTCTTCTATTTCTACCAACAGCAATAATTGAATAATTTGGTTTAGAAATATATTCATCAAATCTTAAACCATCATTACGTTCAAATTTGATTGCTTTAAAAATTTTGTTTCTATTTTTATGTTTTTGTACTGTTGGATTACCTCTCCATTCTGTTACATTTGGTTTTACACCTACAATATTTTTCCAATTTCTGTTATTGGTATAATTTTCTGCTGTGAAATGGGCAATTGGTTTATTAACAGCTGGAGATTTTCCTGCTTTTTCAATAACTGGTGTTAATGATGTAATACCATATTTTTTAGCCAATCTATTACTTTCTTTTACCATTTCAGCATCGGATAAATGTTTGTCATAAAATATCATTTCAGCAACATCACTTTCTGTCCATTCATTTTTATTATATTCACCCCAATTAATAGTCCATTGTTCTGGAGTTCTTCCTTTTCTATTATTATTACTTGTAAGTCTTCCATTAAAATATGATCTTCCATTATTGGTTGCTGCCATTACACCCCAATTACTATTTGAACCTCTATTTCTATGTGTTAGCCATCTACCTTGATGGAAAACGCCGGTTCTATTTCCCCACCATCCGTGTAATACATTACCAGTTGTTCCATCAATAACTCTACCATTATTTCTTCTATTTCTTCCTACTGCGAATAATGTATAATTTGGAGTGGAAATTGCTTCATCAAATCTAACACCATCATTTCGTCCAAATTTAATTGCTTTAAATTTCATTTTACCATTAGTATGTTGTTCAACTTTAGTTGTTCCTTTCCAATGAGTAGCATTTGGTTTTACACCTACAATATTTCTCCAATTTTTATTGTTTTCATAATTTTCTGCTGTAAAATGAGCAATTGGTTTATTAACTGCTGGTGATTTTCCAATAGTATCAATAACTGGTGTTAATGATTCTATACCATATTTTCTTGCTAAAATATTACTCAAATTTGTAAGTTGGGAATGACTTAAATGTCTATCAAACATTTGAACTTCAGCAATATCACTTTGAGTCCATTCATTTTTATTATATTCACCCCAATTAATAGTCCACTGTGCTGGCGATGTTCCTTTTTTTATTACTTTAGTTACATTTTTTCCATCATAATATGCTTTACCATCATTTGTGGCAACCATAACATGCCAATTACTATCAGAACCACGATTTTTATGTGTTAGCCATGCTCCTTGATGAAATACACCGGTTCTATTGTTCCACCATCCGTGTAATACATTACCAGTTGTACCATCAATAACACGACCATGTCCTCTACGATTTCTACCAACAACAGCAAATGTATATTTTGAAGTAGAAAGAGTTGGATGAAATCTTAAACCATCATCTTTTTCAAATTTAATTGCTTTGAAGGTAAGATTTCCATTTTTGTGTGTTTGTACTGTTGGATTACCTTTCCATTGAGTTGCGTTTTGATTACCTGCAATATTTTTCCACATTTTGTTATTTGTATAATTTTCAGCAATGAATTTTCCAGTTGGATCCCCAATTTGCTTTTCCTTTAAGAAAACAATTGTAAATTGATCACGTGGTTTTCTTTGTTGCCAGAAATTGCCTTTACTTTCGGTTTGAGTAAATTTTTTACCACCCTCTTTTGCTCGTAAATATGTACTATGTGCTGTTTTAAATACATAAGTTTTGTTATCTTGTTTTTCAACAAAGAATCTTACCCATGACCAATCATCTGGGATTTTTCTATCTGCAGGAACTGGTCCAGATTGACCTATGATTTCTTTATTTTCGTGAGCTCGTAAATATCTACCAGTTTTACCTAATAAACCAATACAATTATATCCATATTTAGGTAATAATTGAACATAAAATACCCCATTTTCATTAATTTGCTCTTGTGAAACATTTCCGGAATCGGAATTCATTGTAAGATAATTACCTTTATTAGTTTTTATTCTAATTATGGAATCTTTAAACAATGTCATATCAACTTTTTGGTCTTCTCTTCCATCAATTAATGGAGTGAACAACTTCTGTGTCATTGATTCGGTTATAGTTCTTCCTTTTTTGAAAAATACACTTTGGACAACATCTCTAGCAACTGGAGATTGTTTAGGAGCACACCATTCCCATCTTTTATTTTTATCAGTAGTATAACACCAAATCGTTTTTTCACTATCTGGATTTCTACAATAATTATGATCACCAACACCCATATTTTTCTTCTTTTCAGGTGTATTAACATGTGTATGTGGTGATTGAGAACTCCAATTCATACAAGTTTTTCCGGATATTGATTTATTTTGTTTTCCTCTATAATCAATACCTTTTGGTCCAGTTAATTTTTCATCACTTGGAATATTTTTGTCGGCAGCTCCTTTTTTCATACGAATATATGTGTGAAAATTTGTTCTCAATGCTATTTTATTAGTTCCAAATTGTTCAACTAAAAATACTAAATCCATACTATTAGGAAAAGCATTATAATCATCAAATTTACTTTCTGATTGTATAATATTCTTTCTATTATTTCCAGCTCTAAGATATTTAGAAGTTTTTTTGTTAAATAAAGCAATAGCATTTGGAGCAATATTTTTTAAACGTTTAATAATAAATACGGTATTATCACCTTTATTATCTTTATTAACATTAATACCATTTTCGTTCATTGAAATATAATCATTTGAAGAAATTCCTTTTAAATGAATTCTAACACCATTTAAAAACATCTCCATAATATCTGATTTCTTGACACCTTCTGTTAATGCTTCTGGTAAGACAGATACTTTTGATGCTTCAACCGCTGCTCTTCTAGACTCTGATTCAACTGATGCAAATTTAGATTCTGCTTCAACTGCCACTCCTCTAGATTCAATTAATGCATATTTAGATTCAACTGCTGCTGATTCAACTGCTGCTGATTCAACTGCTGCTGATTCAACTGCTGTCTTAAGACTTACAACTGTAAATTGTTGTGATGCACTTCTTTCGCCACCAATATTTGTAAGTTTTTGAACAATACGAGATCCACTTGCTACTTGTATATATGTTTTATGAATTGTTCGGAAAGCATATGTACCATTTGATTGTCCTTCTACAAATAGACGGACCCAAGTCCAATTGTCTGGAACTTTACCATTAGCACGAGATAAACCAGATTGGTCAACATCAGATTTATTTGTACGAGCACGAATATATCTATTTGTTCTACCTAATAAAGCAATACAATTTTTTCCAAATTTAGGTAATCTAGTTGCTTTAAATGTTGAATATGGAGTTGCATTTTTAGTTTGAAGAACATAAGCACCATCTTTAGCAATATCTACAAAATTATTACTTGCTGATTTTAATTGAATAAATTTATTATCAAATATTCCCATATCAAGACTGATATCAGCTTTTACTCTAGAAATAAAGATTGGTGTAAATCTTTCTCTATCCGAACCATCTGGAAGTGGTAATCCTTTTACAATATTTTTTCCTTGACGAATTGTACTTTGTTCTGCTCGAATATAAGTATCATTATATGTTCTTAAAGCTATTTTCCCTTTTCCAACATTTTCTAATGTAAATCTTGCGTATGAGCTCTTTGGAGCAATTTTACTACTATCAACTTTATCTGTTTGATCAACTGTTCTTCTGTCATTACGAGCTTTAAGGTATCTAGAAGTTTTACCAAACAAAGCAATTGTATTTGGTCCAAATTTTGGTAATAATTTAACAACGAAAAAAGAATTTGAATCTGCTTTTCCATTATCAACATTTTTACCATCAGGGTTCATTGAGATATAATTTCCAAATTTAGATTTAAGACGAATAATAGAACCTTCTTTAAATAAATCAATAGGATTTTGATCTTCAGTTGCCATTCGTACAACAGCTTCAGTTCTAACTTTTGCTGCTTCAACTTCTTTTCTTGCTTCTGGTTTTGATTCAACTTTACCAGCTTCTACTGCTACTTTTACAGCTTCTACTGCTACTTTTTGTGATTCAACAATTGCTTTTTTAGATTCAACAAGAATTTTTTTAGATTCAACTGGTACTTTAGATTCTGGTTTTGCGGCTGTTTGAAGTTTATTCAAATTATTATTAATAGTTTGTAAATTTTTTTGAGATTGTTCAATTTTTTTGATATTGGATTCAATACTTTGTTTACTTTGGACAACTTTTTTTTGTCCTACTACAATATTTTTGGCAATACCATTATTCTTATTATCTAATGCTGCTAATTTTGCTCGTAATGCTGATGTATCACCTCCTTGTTTTTCTAATTCTGCTATTACAGCTCTAAGTTTTGCTGCTTCTTGTTGATTTTCAGTTAATTTTTGTTTATTATCAACAATTGTTTGTTTGGTATTAGTTAATTTACTTGTTTCTGCTTGAATTTGTTTTGTTTGATTTACCAAATTTTTTTCATTTTGTTGTTTTACAGATGCTATTTGATTTATAGTATCTTTTTGTTTTGTATTAGAACTTTTTAATGCTAATTCAGTTTGAGCATTAGTCAAAAGAATTTTTTGGTTATCGCACACAGATTTTAATTTGGTATATTGGTCAGATTTGTATTTAAGAAGAGATCTTTCTTTGAAATACATTTGTTTAAATTTAATAAGTTCATTCTTTTGAGCATCAGTTAATGAACCAATTTGTTTTTGTAAACTATCAATTGTACTACTATGTTGTTTAACACTATTTTGTAAATTTACTAAATCATTAACTTTGTCAGTCAATTCAGACAAAGTTTGTTTATTAATTGATTCACCTGCTCTAATTTTTTCATCTAAACTAGATTTTACACTCTCAGTTTTTAAAGATTGTTTTTTTACTAATGGAATATTTTTTTGGATTGCACCTTCATTTGAAATTTGACGAATACGAGTTAACATTCCTTTTTTCTTTTTGAATTCTGTTTTTAAACTTTTAATATCTGAAATGATATCATTATTTGATTGATTGATTTTTGAAACTAAATTTTTTTGTTTTTGTCCTTCAGTATTTAAATAATGAACATGTTTATGTACTATATTATATGTTTGTCCCGTAGATTTAGAAACTTTATTAACTTTTTTAATTTTAGGAGGTTGTTTACATTGTGGCTTTTGTTGTATCGAAATATTTTCTTTTATTAAATCATTTCGTGATGCTAAAGACGGATGAAGTCCAGCATTAGAATCACTATTAGCAGCGGCAAAGTCCCATCCAAAATTATTTATCATTTTGTATATATATAATAGATGTATAAAATAAATAAATAGATTAATTTAACTAAAAATCTATTTATTAATTTTAAAAAGTATATAAAAACAATTATATCTTAAAATAGAATAATAAAATAATATAATAAAATAATATGTTAATTCGGAATCAAATCGGAACTCTAAAAAGAGAAGATATATATAGCACTAATATAGAAGAAAATATTGAAAACATTCATGATATCTTTCAAAAAATTTATAATATCAATACAGAAGAAGAAAATAAAAAAAAAAAATATAGATACTTTTTTTCTAAAAAAGAAGATACTTCTAACATAGATTCAAAATATAAAATACCTATATATTTATCACAATACAAATATAAAAAACTATATGTTGACAAAAAAAAAAAATATAGAGATTTAGCAACTGGAAGAAAAATAATAGATAATTTTACAGAAGAAGAAATAAATAATTTAGATAGTATTCTCGAACATGCAAATATTAAAATTTATCAAACTTCTTGGACAAAATTAGCAAAATCTTTAAAATTAAATAGAATTCATAACTTTGTTAAAAACTTATCAAAACAATATAATTTGGAAGAAGAATACACTTCAAAACTAGAAGGAGAATTATTTAATGCAATTAAAACAAAAAAACTAACAAAATCAAATCAAATTGATTATGATATAGAGAATGGAAAAATAAATAATATTTATAGCTTACAACACAATTCTGAAGACAATACATTCTTATTAAATAATTAACTGTGTATTAAAAATACAAATAATATCTATATTAGTTATAATCAGATGTATAATACTACAGATATAGAGTTTAAATGTGCTGCTTTAGTATATCATAAAAATATTTTCGATATATATCAAAAAAAATGGATTTCTAAATGTATCGATTCAGTTTTACATCAAAGTTTTACACAATTTGATATACTAGAATTAAATTATGATGGAACTGATTTTTCAGTATTTCCACCAGATATTAATTATAAAAAAGTTTTTTGGAATAAATCATTTAATAGCCATTATGAAGCACGAGGCTTTCTTTTGCATAAAGCATTTCATGAAATGAAATATGATATTATATTTAATGTACAACTTGATAAATTTTATCATTTAGATAGATTTAAATATCAAGTTGAAGAAATAAAAAGAGGATATGATATAATTAGTTCTGTAAATCACTTGTCCAAAAAAAATAAAAAAGAACCACAAAATTTGTTAAATATTACAGAATATTTAGAAGATAAATTTTATTGTGAACAATGTAAATGCTCATATCCACCAGTATTTAAACAAATTCATCAATTATCTCACAATATCGAAAATACCCCGAAAGGAGATGATTTATTTCTTGAACTATTACGGCATTGTTTCGTAAATATTGAATCTTTACGAATAAATTTTAACCAATTTGATAAATTTGAAAAAATGGATGACTATAGAGATTATATTACTAACACATTATTACAATCACTCGCAGCAAAAAATAATTTAGATATATCAACATTAAAAAAATTATGTCATTACATATTGTTATTTATTTTAATGATTGAAAATAACAATGAAATAACAGAACAACTTAATATAAGATGGTTTTTTGATAAAAATATTAATCTTATAGAAAATGCTTGCGTATGCTTAAATCGTAATGTATGGAATCATATGTTTGAAAATAGTAGTAATATAACTAAAGATATTCAACTTTGGAAAATCTTGTCTAAAACACAACTTAAATTTAAAATTATTAATAAAGTTTTATTTAAATACCCAGAAGATACTGAAACTGAAAATGTTAAAAATATAAATTTATGTCATCAAATAAATGAATTTTTTCCAAAACAAACATTTAAAAAGAATCGTTTACAAAAAGAATTAGACAGAGAAGAAAGAAAGAGAAGAAGAGAAGCAAGAAAAATAAATGATATTCAAAAAAGAGTACAAGACAAAGAACAACACCAAAAATATTTAGAACAATTAAGATCTAAGACTAAACTAAATGAATATAAAACAATGAAAGAAAAACAACAATCTATATTAAAACAACAAAATAATGAAATACAAACAGATTCTACAAATAGACGAATGAATAGATTTCATCAAAAACAATTGCGAAAAAACCATTTAAACAAACAATATAGAGAAATTAATCTAGACTAATCAAAATTTTTATATCTATATTGCGATATTATACGATTATAGAATTTAGTAATAATTTTATAAAAATTTATTACTAAATTATAATGAACTTTATTTTTTAAATTTTTAAACTTTTAAATTTAAGGTATCTGCAAAATCATCTAATCCTTGAATTTCTTCTGAATTACTATAATGTTCAAATGGCATTGATATTTTCTCTTTGGGAATAATTCCGGTTAACAAAAGAATCGCAAGTACAATAACTGTAATAATAATACATGTTAAAATTCTTTTTGGAATATCTATTTTATTTAAAAAACTAAACATACTTTGCTTTATATATATAATAAAGAAATAATATATTTGTATTTAAAATTTTTAAGTAGTGGCTATTTGATATGCACATGCGATCTTTCCTGCGATTGAGTCATCACTAGGATCGCATTTTTTTTCTTCTTCGTAATGTTCAAATGGAAGAGCAGCTTCATTGAAGAAGTCAGTTCCCATATAAAGAATTATAAGTACAATTGCGACAACTGCTAAACAAGTAAGTGTTGTTTTTGGGATTTTAATTTTTTTTAAAAACGAAAACATTTTTTTTATATTTATAATAAAGATAAAAAAAAATATTTAAAAATAGTTAATTTATTTAAAAAAGATCTATCAATTTTTTCATTTTATCACCAAGGGTTTTTGGTGCTTCTTCTGTTTCTGGAGCATCTTCATAAGATTCCCAGATAGGTTTTGTTCTGTATTTAGTTAATCCAGATATATAAAGAATAGCGAGAACAACTGCGAGAATTGATAAACAAGTGATAAATTTTTTGTTAAATGGAAGTTTGATTGATTTTAAAAAGCCAAACATTGAGTTATTATATACTATAATAAAGAAAAATATTTTTTAAAAAATACCTTTAATTAATGCTCCGATAGCATTTGTAATTTTAGCACCAGCTTCTGGTTGGCTTTCTGGTTGACTTTCTGGTTGACTTTCTGGTTCGCTTTCTGGATATTGATCTTCTGGTTCTTCATATGCTTCAAATGGAAGTTTTTCTATAACGATAAATCCTGAAAGGGAAAGAATTATTAATACGATTACAATTATACTTAAACAATTAATTATTTTTTTGTTAAATGGAAGTTTGATTGATTTTAAAAACGAAAACATTTTGATTTATATAAGATATACTATATATAAAAAAAAGTTAATTTAATCTCTATAAATTATGTATTATATCTTATATAGATTAAATGGATTTCATAAATATTGAAAATTTTAGTGATTCTACAAAAGTTATTTTAACATCTATTATAACAGAATTTTTAACGAATCATCAAAATAATATAGAATTTGAAGAACAAATACAACTAGAATCTAAAACCCATTTAAAAACACAATTATACATAATATTTGATAATAGTAATCTTTTTAATGAAAGTGTCGAATTAATTAATATAAATAATTCAAAAAGAAAAACATACATACAATTAATTCGAAAATTCTTTGTAGAAAATAAACAAGAAAAAAAGAAAAAGGGAATTAATCTTATTTTACGTGACCCGATTTTAAAAAAAAAATTTTCACAATTTATCTCTTCAGTAGAAATCACATCGAGATATTACAATATACTTTACGATGATATTCGGTATAATGAAAAAAATTTACGATTTATTAAAACTGAATTTCCAAAAACAATACAAGAAATATTTTCTAAAATACTTATTAAATTATCTAATTACAATAAAATTTATGAATCTTATAATATTAAAAATATAAAAAACAGTTTATCAACTATAAAAATATTCTATGAACTTGATAATCAAGATAAGAAGATGTATATCAATAATCGAATTGGTGAAATCGATGATGAAATTTCAAAAACATTGACAAATTTATCCACTGAAATAAATAATATTGACAATGATTTTGACATAACATTTTTAAAACCAAATGACATCAGTATATTATCAAATGAAACTACCAATGCGGACCAAATATGGAGAGATTTGACTAAAAGTGATCCTAGTGTCAAATATGATATAAATCCAGATATTCATTTCCAACAATTTGTTAAATTATTCGACTTTTTGAGAAAACAAACAGAAATATTTCAACTAAATACTAAACATATAAACATTTTAATTCATAACACAGAGGAATATATAAAATTTTTGAATGAAGAAAAAGATATATTATCAAATATTCAATACTATTCTTACAATAAAAAACAAGATGAAGTAAAAAATTTATTAAATTTTTTAAATTATTTAAAAAAAATACCAGAAAGTGACAAAAATTTATTAAGCAAAATAATTTCAATTAATAGTTTGCCAATAAAGAGATTATTTGATAGAATAAATTTAAATTATAATACAGGTATAATAAAATGTCAAAAAGATTGTAAACAACTAACCAATTCCAATATTAATAATATTAAATATTATGATGAGAATACAAAAAAAACACATATTTCATATAATGTATTATTAATTTATCTAAATAAGTGTAGAAATATTCTAGCATATAAAAAACAAAGACATTTATCTAATAATTTACTACCAATTGGAATTAACTTGAATAATAATTATAAAATTGAACATAAAACTTATGCATATATATGCAATAACATTCTTGAATATTACGTAACAAAAAATATAACAGATATAGAGAATGATTTTGGAAATACATATATCGTCCAAATGACGTATTACAAAGAATTTGCCAACATTAGAAACATTTTAAAAAATTATTCAGAATATTACCAGAATTTTGAGAAGACATTATCTTCAAAAGATTTCACAAATTTTATTAAAAAATTAATAAAATTTCAATTAAATTACACAAATAAACATATTTTAGATACAAAAAGTGAAGTAATCAATATTATTAGTAATATAGAAGATGATAAAACGTTTATGAACCAATCATCTTTAATCAATAAATTAGAAAAAAAAGAATTAAGACTATATTACGATGAGTATTTGAAAAATTGTAAATCAACTCATTACCAAAAATTACAGGAAAAATATATTAACAAAAATACTAATATAACTACTTTTATAAAAACAATTGATAATAAATTAGTAAAAAAATTATTGTTAGATGAAAATAAGAAAAATTCGCAAAATATTGAATGGAATATAATGATGAGTAAAAATCGTAATATTTTTATAGCATATTTTTCAAATTTATTTGAAAATGTTTTACATTATTTTGGCAATGAAGATCAAAAAAATATATATTCTTTTGAAATTTTTAATTCAAATAATATAAATCATACTATATCATTGACTGATTCTGAATATATCACCCGTTATGAACAAAATTTTGATAAATGGATTACATCCGTCAAATATCTTTTACCAATTAAAAATTATATTGAACGATATATCCAACTCTTTGATAAATATTTGACATATAATTTATTCAAGGTAATTAATAATCGAATAATTTTATTAGACACATCTGATGAAATAAAATTTTATAACAATTTACAAACATCAAATGATAAAGAAAATTTTACTCATTTAGTTTTAGAAAAACAAACCATAATAGAAACACTTTTAACAATTCATTCAAATTCAAAATTATTTGTTATGCAACAACATTTTTATGATACATTATTTAATATTTCGTTTACAAATGAAACTCTTACTAAACCAATTGAAGATTATATTAATAAAATTAAAAAACAAATAGATTATACTACAGACCATGTATCATCATTAGAAATTCTTTCAGAATATATGCAAGATACAGAAAAAGATAAAATAACAAGACAAATAAAATATAAAACAGAATATATTAATAACTTACAAAAGTTGATAACAAAAATAAAAATTTTAGATGGAAAATATAAAACAATTGATTATGATATTGAAGATTTAGATTACAATAATGATGAACAAAATATAGATGATAATGAGCAAGATGGTAATGAAGATGAGGATGAAGATGAAGATAATGATGGTGTAGGAGATGGAGAATATGGTGAAACTAATGAACCAGACGAATATGATGATAGTTTAATTACAAATAGTAATTATGCTGAAATGGATGATTTTGAACAACAATCACAAATAAATTTCGAAGATATAATAAATTTACAACAATATTTAAAATTTAATAATATTAAACGATGGATAAATACTGTATATACGTATTTGAATATGGATGAAAATAAATATATATCTACACAAGTAATTACTATTAGTGAAAATAATGAATATAAAAAAACAATGAATAAAAATATCCATAATTCTTTTGCAAAGTACTTAAAACATCCATTTTTGTCAACAGCATCATATGGTAAAGTCTTACAATTAAGATATGATAAAGAATTAATGAAATTATATCGTCAATTTTTTACCCAAATTGAATTTGATGTTCTTAAAATTATTTCTATTTTGTATATTATTGTTTATGATTTAGAACAAATTTCACAGAAAAAGAATATCACTAATTCTAAAACTTTATTAAATTTTATCAATATTAGTAATCTTGATGTTGAGGAAGATGTAGTAAGTAATTTTGTAAAAATTATAGATGGAAGGTGGAAAGGATATGTAGGAACAATTACTACAAAATATGACGATAAAAAATTCGTTGAAAGAAAAAAAAATATTATATCTAATCTTAATTCTACATATGGATTGTATAAAAGAATGAAAAAAAATTTAAAAAAAGAAAAAATAGATTTAAAGAAAAAATCCTCAACTAAAACACATATTTTAGAAACAAAAAAAATAATACATCATAATGAAATTATTACGGGAAAAAGGGAGGAGTTTTTAAATAATATTGACAAAAAAATTGACAATATTAAAAAAATAATAAAAAAAAATATTGATGAATTAAAAAATCAAAAAATTTATATAACATTAGATCGTTATGGAATAAAAGATACAAAATATCTTCCACATATCAAACCTATCAGTATATTAAAAAAAAATATTAAATTTTCAAATATAAACACTAAACAAACTTCTAATTCTCTTACTAATAAATTTGAAGAAATTAAAGAAAATTTTACTAATAAAAAAACATTATTTGATTTAACAAAATCTTTATTTTATGTTCTTGAAATTTTCCAACCCTTTACTGAAAATAAAGTTGAATTTGATGAAATTTTTGAAAAAAATTATTTAATTTATATATATAATTTTGCTTTTAACATTTTTGAAAAAAATAGAGTTTTACATAAACGGAAATTATTATCTGAACTAAATGAGGAATACAATATTGATTATTTAACTAAACAATTGAATAATACATCTTTACTTTCTCGTAGAAAAAAACAACTTCAAACAAGAATAAAACAAGCAGAAATCAAACAAAAAATGTATGAGATAGAAGAAAAATATTCTGATGTTTTTGAAACAACTGTTATTAAAAAAGTAAGAAAAGAAGATATAACATCATTTGTTAACTTATATGCAAATTCTAAAGGAGATATTTTAGCAGAATATAAAATTAATGCTATAAAAAGTGTTGAAATAAGAGAAAAAGAAAAAGAAAAAATATTAATTCAAGACATTAATAATCAATTTAATCAATTTAATGACATAGTTAATAATGCATACAAGGAGGAAGAATGTGATTTGATTAATTTATTAAATGTATAAATTTTGATTACACATTGGACACTGACATCTATGACTTACTTGTACCCATGATTTTATACAATCTTTATGAAATTTATGATTACATTCTGTTGATATTACTTCTGTAATCATTTGTTCACGACAAATTGGACAGATATCTTCTTGAGAATTTAAATTAGTAAAAATAATAATATGATTATTATTTCTATTCATTCCATATTGTTCCATAACATCCTCAATTGTATCTACAATAATAACATTAGTTCTTGGTCTGGAAAAAAGTTGTTTTAGTTTTGATATTAGACTCATTTTATATATCTTATATTTTTTTTTAATTTAATATTCTTAACATATAATTTGAAAAAGTAATAAGCATATTATGCTTAAAATATATAAAAATGATTGATTTCAATAAAGTTAAAATTGAACAAGAATTAATACTCGGTAAGAAATATATATATGAATTATCTTTACGTAAAAAAAAAACGTATATCGGATTTACGCATTATAAAAAAAAAGTTCATAACTTGCCAGAAAGACTTTGGAAACATGTTACTAAAACTGACGATTCAGCAAAATATGTTAAAAAATATGGGGCAAAGATAAAAAATAATATTTTACAATGTAAATTTCATGAAAAAAATGGTTATGAAATTGCTTATGAAATGTTTTTAACTTTACAGAGAATGGACGAAAAGGGTATTGATATGGTACGAGGTGGTCCATTTTGTTTATCTAAAAGAGAATATAATTACAGAGAAAAAATGGTAATTCAATATTTTATAAAACAAATGAAAAAAGGTTGGGATAATTTTTTAATATATTATAATATTTTTAAACATCTTGATGCTGATAATTTCTATGTTTATAAGCGGGGTTTTGGTCCAAGAATACCTACGTGGTTATATACAAAAAAATGTGTAATCATTTTTAATAGTATTATTAAACATATTAAAGGAGATTATAGTCGCAAAAATGCTAAAATAGTTGATAAAGATACTATTTATATTAATTTAGATTCTGCTATGAATATCATTAAATCTGTAACTATTGAAAATAAATTAACAAATAGAAATATTGAAAACAAATTAAATAATATACAATCATTATTGATTAAACAAAATGACGATATGTTAAATTTAACTCAAAAAGTTAATTTAATTGGACAAAAAAGAAATTTTAATGAAATAGAAACAAATAATACAGAAGAAGCAGGACAAACAAATAAAATAACAGAAACAATTATAATTGGCGAAACAATTACAATAATTGAAGATGATATTTTATCTGAGCCACCTACTAAAAAAAGGAAAATAAGCGAGGCATAAAAATTAAAAATAAAAAATTAAAAATTAAAAATGATATCATTTTTAATTACTTATAAAACTAAAAAAATCCAGATTAAAATGATGAACATTTTTAATATTTTTTCTTTAATATTACTTAATACTATTTCCCATGCAGATGATGAGAATTGCATTTGGGTTCGGAATAATATCAATACTTATGGAGAACATTTGGCTGGTATGGTTACATCACGTGATGAATGTGTTCATTTAGTTTTAACTGAATGTCCTACAGCTACAATAGCTAATATGGCATATGATATTGATAGCTATTATGGAGCTGATTGTTGGTGTCAATATGGTACAGATATGACAGAGGATTCGTCATCATCTTATACTAATTGTTTAATTTCATCTCTATCAGATGGATATATCGAAGAATTAGAATCTATATATGGTGATGAAGATGAAAGTGAATCTACTTATACATGTAGTTTTTTTAGATTAATGTTAATTTGGAGTGATCAAGAATCAAACCAAAAAGCTTCCAATTCGTGCGAAATTGGATCATCAGAGTTAGAGTCTGGACGCTCTTATGACGATGTTAAAGATGAAACAGAATTTACTGTTAGAGATTTTGATTCTACTGAAGAACAAGTTAATTCTTTTAATGAAATGTGTTGTGAAGATAATATCATAAAAACTATTGTAATTATTGTAATTATTGTTATTATTCTTTTAATTATATCTTGTATATGTTGCTGTGTCTATTGCTGTGAATGCTGTAAACCTTTAAGATGTTGTAATAATCAACAAAGACCTGTTCAAGATATAGAATTACAACCTGTACAACAATTACAACCTGTACAACAATTACAACATGTACAACAATTACAACCACCAGGTCATATTCAACGTCTAAATTATGTTGGTTATGCTGGAACACAGGGATAAAGAGGTGTTTAAAAGACGATGAATAATCATAATATCCAAAATTAAAATCGATAATAATTTATTTTAATTAATTTATAACAAATAGTATTAATTAAAATGATATTAATTTTTACAAATGGTGTTTATTTAACAAGTAATGATCGTTTTTATGATAATAAATTTGTTTCTGATAAATTAGCAGAAAAAATTAATTCAGAATATGATTCCGAAGGATATTTAATAATGAAAAAATTTTTTAATTGTGAATTCAATTTATATCATTCTAAATCGAGTAATGTTGTATATAAAACATTAAAAAAATTTAATAAAATTCCATTATCAATTTGTCATTTAGTTTCTACTTATCATAATGATTGGCGTAATATACCTACTCCTTTTTTTGATAAATTACTAGATTCAAATTTAGATAGTAATGATAAATATTTATTTTATGTATCTTTTGGCAAAATTTTTCATCATTTTGATGAAAAAGATCAATGGTCATCAGTACCAATGATTTATGGTAAGAATTCTTTCTTTTTGATAAAATTGGTTAATACATTTTTAAGCAATTACCAACTTTGTGTTGGAAGATATGGGATAGAACATGTAATGCCAATGGGTGATATCTGGATGGGATTAATTTTTTTATTAGAAAGTGAGGGAACTCCGTCAAGAACTACAACAAAAATTTTAAATAATATCTTAACTGGTAAATCTATTAATATAGACAGAATGTATAATGAACAGAGTTTTCTATTAGAAAATCCGAAATTTATTTTTATGCCTAGTGAAAAAAAAGACATTGAATTTGATAAATTAGAATGTGATATTTTACATTTTGAATTTCAAAATGAAATTAACAATGATATACAGAAATCTATTTTTGATGAATTCTCACTTATTGTACAAAAAACAAATCAGGCATATATTGAAGCAACTCATTCTTATAAAGGACAAAATATACGTGAATTAATTGCAAATTAATAATATTTAAAAATAAAAATTACAAGTCCAATAATAATTAAGAATAATATTCTATTTTTAGTTATTATTATGAATATGTCACAATATTACGTTTTAGTTAGAATAAATATTGTACGAGAACCGTTTATACAACATCCTGATATTAGACCTAGAACATATCCACCTGAACATTCTCCACTTTTTGATTCCAATCCAATACCACGTTCTCCGGATTCCCCAATATCACCACCAATGTCACCACCAATATTTCCACGACGACCAATATTTCCTAGAAATGATATAAATGATATAAATTTTATGATTGTTGGTATATTTACTAGTAGAGCAAGAGCAGTTAATTATTTTAGTCGACAAGATAGACTTCATCTTGATAGATATCGTATATTTGGACCATTTCGATTAAATCGTGGAGAAAATAATAATATTAATAGAGATGAACAAGATCCAAATTTCTATATTAATTAAAATCGATTATTTGAATAATTACACAAATCTAATAAAATACGAAAAGTAATTCAAATTTACTGAAAATATCAACATGAACAAATCTCAATTCATTACGAGCATTAGAAATTTACCTGCTGTCATTTTAGAAGAAATTTATGATTTTGCTTTTTTGAATAATTTACAAAAAGATAAATTATTCAAAGAATTAGTATTGGGAAATATTCAAGGACGAACATGGGCACAGGAAATAGATTATATTCTTGATAATAAAGAACATTTCATGAATTATGCTATGATTTCTCAAAAAAAAAGAATTTTAGCACAACGACATGATGCGATTGTTTTTGGATATAAATCTATTATTTACATGCCAAATGTTGAAAATCCTTTTGTAATTAAAAGAAGTTTTACTGCATATGAATAAATATATATTTAAATCAGTCCTAAAATAATTTTGATAAAATATTTTTAACAATAGTTATTGGACAGAAAAAAAATTAAAATTGATTATTTTAATAGGTACACATAGATTATTATTCATTTGGAGAATAATTACGATGAATTATTATTATCAATCACGTCATTTCGCACAAAATACTATTATTGGAAATATAATTGCCGAATTTGTGGCACCTACCGATGATGATTTAATTAATTATGCACGAACTCAAGTAGGGATAATTGGGGGGCAACCAGAAGCTGTATTCTGCAATTTAGACGATTTACATCAAAATGGAGATGGAAGTTGGAATGTTAAAGTCTGGCATACTGCTGATAGATATATTTTACGATGGGATGGGCAAATGCAAGGACATAATTTTCCTGGATTTAATGTTGTGGAATTTCAACAAGAGGCATGGGCAGATGTTTTAGATGAAGAAGAAGACTGGTAACTTTTATATTTGAAAACAAATTTACTTTTAAAACAAATTTACTTTTAAAACAAATTTACTTTAAAATATTTTTAAATCAGTCCCTAATTTAAAATTTTTATCTTTGTGGAAGTGATAAATTTATATTTAATAAATTACTCCTTATTTTTTTTAACATTCCTATTCTAATTGTTTCTATCAATTTTAGAAAAAAATATCCAAAAAGTGCCCCTGTATGACAACCCATTAATCCATCAATACTTTTTCCTCTCTCTATACGTGTATGAACATTAAAATTCCACGTAATTCTTGTCATTTCATCTTCTAAATTTAATTTAAAATTTGGAGAAATTTTCTTACAATTATCAGATACTTTATTATAAAGATACAAAAATAACATTTCCATATCGATTCCTTTTTCGTAATTAATTTTATATTTAATATCAAAATTAACTACTCGGGGAAAATAAGTTCTATATGACATGTCTAAAATATCTATTTTTAACACGTAGATATACATATTTAATTTATCAATAATATGTTCATAATTTGAATAAATTGGATGAAAATCTGTCTCCTTCATTGTTTCTTGTCGTAATTTTTCTAAATTATGTAAAAAATTATTATTATTATTATGATTTAAATTATCAATAAAGAAGTCTAAATCTTGTAAATCTTGTGAATACGTTTTAATACATTTTTCCATGGCATCATTCCATTGGTTCTTGTTACAAAAAACAAATTCAGAAATTATTCCAGTTATATCTTTTGGTATCAATGATTGATGTAACAAATATTTAACATTATCTTTATAAGATGGAAAATCTAAATTAAGTAAAACATTTTTTACAAATTCACGTAATTCTGTTTCATTTTTTAAATTTGTAGGATATAATGTACTTACCCTCTTTTTTGTCATAAATGTAGATGATTTGTGTATTTTATATTAAGTAAGATAAACTATTATCGATTTTATATTTATTTAAAATTGAATGTCACAAAAGATTTATAAGTTAGAAATTTTGTTTCTAGTATATATATATACAAATGAATGACAATAATCATATAAATACAAATGAATTTATTGAATCAAAAGTAGAAGAGAAAGTAGAAGAGAAAGTAGAACAGGAAGAGAAAGTAGAAGAGAAAGTAGAAGAGAAAAAAGTTTCACGAAAAAGAAGTTTTAGCGAAATTGATGATGATGAAGAAATTAGTATAATTGATGATAATATAATTATTACGGAACCTTCAATTATTACGGAAGCTTCAATTATTACGGAACCTCCAAGGAAAAAACGGAAAAGAAGTCTTGGAAAATTACCAACAATTGAGCAACTAAGGACTGCTCTTAGAAGAGTTTACACTGATATGGGTCCAAGATTAAGTGAATCACATTATCAGGCTGGATTACACGTTTTTCTAGAAAAACATTTTAATTTAAAAGTTACTAAAGAATATCCTCTTAAATTTCTATTATATGGAGGTCATCTTGGATATAAAAAACATGGATACTATAATCATATTAATACAAAAGATGATGGTAAATTTTATAATTATTTAGATTTATATGTTGAAGGCTCGAATGGAGTTATTATAATTGAATGTAAAATTAATGAATCATATAAATTGAGTTTTAAACCAAATCTAAAATCCTTTTTAGGAAAATACAAACCATCAGAAAAAACATTTGATCAAATTCAAAGATATCACGTATTGTTGAAAGAAAACAATATCCAATATAAGGCATTTTACTTAATAAATTTCCCATCTAAAAAACGTTCAAAGATACCAAATTATTATGTTAAACATGTCAAAAAAAATAAAAGAAATATTTTATATAATGATTAAGATATTTTTATAAAATTAGTTGGCTGTTTATTTAAGATTGAATTTGCAACCCCAATATCAGTATTATTTTTTAATTGTTTCATTTTTTTTATAAGATTATTAATTCTATCATCAGATTTATCAATACGATTTTGTTTTTGTAATTTAACAATTCTATTAATCCATTTATTAGCATAATTTTGTACAATAATAATTTTATATTTATCTCCTAAATTCTTTTCTAAATTTTTTATTGAATGTCGTAAATGTATATCAGAATTATAATTAATTTCTTCATTTATATCAAAAAATTTGAATGACAACTCATTTAAAAGAGTTCCGTATCGTATAGTAATGTTATTAATATTTTTTGTCATATTTATTTGAATGTGATTAAATAAAATCAATTTTGATTAAAATTGATTTTATTTATTAGCATATAAAGATATTTTCTATATGAATATACGAAATATTATAGAAACAACAATTCAAGAAAAACATACAAATATTGGTCATTTACCTATAAATATTATCTTATCGTATTTATCTAAATTTGAAGAAGTAAAATATTCTGAAATACCTGAAATATGGAAATTTATTTCCCTTCTTGGCACAGGAAACGATTATAAATTTTACAAATTAATACTCTATGAATATGATATTATTTTGTGGTTTGGTTCTTATAATAATTTAATCACAGAGGACGAAGATACTTATAAAACATTTCAATTTGCTATTCAATCATCAATATTTAGATATACAAAATATTATAAAAGAACTATTTTAAATGGATATAGAGATAATGCCGCTGGATTACAAGAATATATTAACAATGAACTTGGTATTTTTATAAATTATACATATATAAATCATTTATATAAATTTATTACAAAAAATTTATCAAAATTTAGTACAATTACTTCTTATTTTAGTTATTTGCGAAATAATGAATATTTTTGTCAAAAATGTAAAGAACTTTTTGAAGAATCTCAAAGATGTGAGTGTGAAATAGAAATTTCTGAATCAGAAGATGATAGTGATAGTGATAGTGATAGTGATAGTAATAGTGATAGTGATAGTGATAGTGATAGTGATAGTGATAGTGATAGTGATAGTGATAGTGATACGAGTTCATCCGATTATGAAAATAGTGATAGTGATAGTAATAGTGATAGTGATAGTGATTCCAGTTCATCTGATAGTGAAAATAGCGATATGATTAATTTTATAGAACATAATTTGATTGATATTGATTAAATTATTATTTTATATCGTTATATTATAATATTATAATTATGGAAAAAAGTTGTGATAATATAAGAAATTTTATGATAGAGCCTGTTATGAAAAAATTATATGACGTTGAAAGAAGATTAACTCTGTTAGAAAATAAAATGGAACAAAATATTTCTATTAATAAACAAGAATCTAAAATAAAATCAGAAGTAAAAAAAGAAATAAATCTTCCTATTTTAAATAAACAAATTTCTAAAATAGCACATCCTAAACCAACAATTATGACAATAAAAAATGGATTTTTTCTAAATAACAATACTAAACTGGATGATATTAAATTAAAATGGAATTCATTAGAAGAAGTTTCGCGATATATAATTGAGGAAAAATGTTTGAGTGTTGATACTGATTGGTATCGTTCTCGTTTAACACAATCAAATTTAAGGAATAATTATATATGTATTTCTGAATTTGGTAATAAATTTCACGAAAATTGGGGAACAATGGGGACAAAACTAAAAATTACTGGTATGATGGGTAAATTTCAGTGGAGATATATTCCTATTTATTATATAAAAGGTAAAGAAATCGAAGGGGAACCTAGTAAGCCATCAGATATTTGGGAAAGTGAAATAATAAATTATTAAAATAGATTTACAATAATAGAAATATAATTTATTAACTGCTATTTTGTGTAATATAGTTAAATAATACATGAGTTCACAAATTTCACCTCTATGCAAATTAAATTTAATTGAAAATTTGTCAAAAGATTTAATAAAATTCATTTATCATCCTGTAGAACAAAATTTAAATAATGATTTTTTTGTTCATTTTAATATTATAAAGAAAAAACATAAATCTCAAAAAAATATTTATCAAATGATTTGCACAGAAAAAAATGAGATAATAATGTATTTTGTTGAAACATCATCCTTTTTCGGAAAAAAAAAAAAAATTTCAATATATTTGAATTATACTTATATCAATTTACAACATCATTTAATATCCGATTTAGAAAATTTAGTAAATGAATTTGTAGGTATAAATTTCAACAATACTGCTAAAAATGGTATTTTAATAGGTGTGGTAGAAACGGATACTTGGTTTGAAAACTTTATGTTAGTCACGAATACATCAAAATTATGTAAAAATTTAAAACAAAAGTCATTATATTTGGCAACACAAAAGAGGACGGAGAAAAGAAAAATTCCAGGTATTTTCTCAAAAGAATGGTTTAAAAATTGTGTGTGTTGTGACATAAAACAAACAAATGTTGTTTTAAATACATTGGATACAAATGAATTAATTTCATTAACTGGGAAAGAGCCTATTTGGAATGATGGGGTTAATGCCTATGTTTTAAATTTTCATGGATTGGTAAGAGAAGCATCTGTAAAAAATTCTATTTCTATTGATAAAGATGGAAATGAATTATTCATATTTGGTAAGGTGTCAAAAAATTTATATTCATTAAATATAAAATCACCAATATCATTAATTCAGGGAATATGTATGGCAATTACCTGTATTTATAAGTAAAGATTAGAATAATGTAATTATTTTCTTGTCTATATTATTATAAATTCTATAAATAAAAATGAAACGCATAATCAGTATTATATTAATTATATTAATGATATTTGGTGGTATATATATTTTTAGACAATTTTCACAAAAAACATATCAAATATCTAATAAACAACTAAAATTACAACATGAGAATAAAAAGATTGATTATATAAAAAGGTTGCAAAATTTTCATATTGAAGAAAAAAAAGAAAATGATCGTTTGAATAAAATAGATTATCATATGAAATTATATGATCTTTATTACTCTGGTGTTCCCGATAAGTATGATAACGATGGTAATAAAATCAAAGGCATAGAACCAAATTCAATAAAAGTTATTAAACATTTGAAAAAAATAATAAAATATAGTCCTAAATCACAAATTGATTCGGCTAGACTGGATTTAGCTAAATTATATCATTTTGGAATGCATAAATTTAAACCTCAATTAAAAATTGCCGAAAAATTATATAAATCAATAATATCAAGTTGTCTTAATGAAGAGATACATGTCCAAACAGAAGACTTATTAGCAAGAGTAAATAAAGATATTCGTGAGAATCATGTTTACAAATGGTTAAATTTAAAACAACCAAAAAAAGAATCAGGCATTTTAGGTTCATATACAGACAATTCATATGAAAAAATAAATATAGAGCAAAATAATAATTTTGATAATCCTACTGAATTGATTAATACTGATGATATGTTTGATAATATATTTGATAATACATTTCAAATAATTGAAACATTGCCGCGTCCTCAACCTATTATACAGCAAAGAGAAGCTATAAATATTCCAACAATTCCACCAATTCGTATAGAGAGAGATAATAATAGATATAATGATCCTCAAAATACACATAATTCCCAGGTTTTGTCTACTGCGATAAATTCGATAAATAATTTAAAAAAGAGTACAAAAATGGAAAGAAATTTACCTACATCTTTAAAAGAAATACGCCAATTTTTAAAAAATATGCCAAAAAATGATAAAAGGAGCGATGCTTTAAAATCATTAAATCGTATTGAAAAAAATACTTCACCATTTACTTTTTCAGATATGAAAGAAGTTGGTGTTTTAAATTTGGTTTGGAATAGAATACACAGTGATGTACATAAAGATAATTTAGATACAGTAAAAGAATCTTTATATAATCAATTAGCTGATATGCAAGAACATGGATATTCTGTATGTGCAACTGGTCGTTTTACAAGATTAGTAGACACATTAAATGTTATTGATGAAGAAGTATCAATAAAACCGAGTTATGTAATAAATCAAGAAATGATGAATAAATCATCAAAGATACGAGAAAATATGTTAAATACATATAGTGAAAACGAACGGAAAGAATTAGAGAAAGGTACAAGTAATAATCAAGAAGAATATGACAAAAATTTAAAAGAAAAAATAGTGGAGGAATTAAAAGAAGATTATGTAAAAACTAAGATATTAACTCAAGAAAAATTTGATAATCAAATAAATAAATGGATTAATGAAATATAAGTAAAAAAAAATTGTATCTATAATTATATATAATGTTGTTTAATTTTGATAGCAAATTCTTAACAGAAAATCCATTATGGTTAGGTGTTTTTGTATACCTCGCAATATGTTTCGTATTATATGCCACAAAATCGCAAATATTTTTTGATGGTTCCGAACCTCGTCAATTTGGTTGTTATGGAAATAATGAAACATTATTTCCATTTTATGTAGTTGCATTAATGGGTGGTATTGTAACATATTTTGTTTTTACGTTTATTAAAAAGTAAGATTAAATTAATATCCATCATTTTTACAATTAGATTCTTGAGCCATTAATTTATATTTTTTTTTTTCTTCCGCATTGAATTTTTTCCAAATTTGTCCTTTTAATTTACTTAATTCTCCAAATGATAAATCTGGGTTTTCTTTTTTAATTTTTTTCTGAATGGGTTTATCACTTAAAAATGCTGAATAGGGATTAATTTTTTTACTTTTTTTATTTTGTTTAAAATTATTAGAATAATTTTTCAAATCTTTCAAATAGTTTTCTGAAATATCATCATAATTAATTTGATCAAAATTTTTATCCAATGCTTTAAAAAATTCTTCAAACAGAGGTGTTACTTGTTCGATAGCGTGTTTAGCAAATAAATTATTATTTTTTTTATCTTTCATTGTTAAATTAAACAATTAAAGATAAAATCAATTTTATAAAATGTAATAATCTTAATTATTTTCTAATACAGAGATTCTTTCTTTAAGTTGAGATATTTCTTTTTGATATTTTTCATTACTTTTAACATGAGCATTGGCCAATGCTTGAATAGAACCTATTAATTGAGCAATAAGAGTATTATTATCAATAGATTTAAAATCTTCAATGTGAATAAATTGACCAGACATAGTATCTACAAATCGTTTATCAGAAGTTTCAACAGCATCTGGAATTTGTTTTTCAACTTCTTGAGCAAGTGGTCCATATCTTTTTTTATCTTTTAATTTACAGGAATTTCTATAAGTGTCTTTAAATCGGTATTCATATACAGGTATATTAAGAATATTATTTAAACAAGTAGAAGATGATAATAACTTGATATCTTTTTTCACTCTCTTATCAGAAATTGTTATATAAGATATACATTGGACATTTCCATTAACATCTAAGTATTGGGAAGGAGAAGAAGAGTTAATACCAACTAATCCTGTAGATGTTATAATCATTCTCTGATTACCTGCTGTAATTAATTTGAGTTGGTCATTATCACTGCCAGCAGAATCTTCCGCAGATATATATGTATCTTGATCAACATCAGTAACACCTCCTAAAGTATTCCAAGCATTACCTGCACCAAAACCTTCAAATAAATTTAATTGAGAATTATATCGAATATAACCCATATGGTCAGAAGATGTTGCTGTTGGTCTTTCTGCGGTAGTTCCTTTTGGAACTTTAATTGCGTCAGTTTTCTCGATATGTAATGCTACGGATGGTTGTGTAATACCGATACCAATTTTTAAATTGGTGTAGACATTTTGTGCTTCAACATCTCCTAATACTAATGTATCTGGAGTAAATCCCATAGACTCAGTATCAATTGTATTTGGGCCACCTGGATTATCAACTAATCCACTAAATAATTTCCATTTTTTATCAGTTGCATCACGAAATAACCCTGTATATTCACTTTCGGAATCATATATATACATTCCAAAAAATCCAATATCAAAAGCATCACCATTATTTTCTGAAGCAAGCATAATAACAGTATCTTGAATTTTTAAATCAGTTGCTGCGGGTCCAGTATATTTTAATTCACCTTGAAGTAAAATATTACCTTCGATTAAAACTGAACCACCAACATGTAGTAAAGATTCTGGTGCTGTAACACCTGCCCCAATTCCCATATATCCAGTACTTGCTATTCCTGCGATTCTAGAATCATCAATACGGAAATCAATTTCTCTACCTTGTTTAGCATTAAGATATGTATCACCTAATGATGTTTGTCTAATAGCATATCCGTATGAAGCAGTAGTATTATACGCCGCCGTTCCAAAATTTGTATGTGCAAATATAGCATCAGAATTATATTCTGATCCATTAATCCACGAACCAACTTTAACACAATTAATTCTGGCTCCATCTCCTTGATAAATTCCTTGAATATGTAATTGATCTAATGGAGTATTGACATTAATTCCACAGAATCCATTATTAAGAACTGTAAATAAATATGGTGTAGTATTACCAGATGTAGTAAAATCTGTTCTACATTGAAGACAATAATTGCCATTATTACTTACATCTACACCAGAATTAATTGACATTCCATATCCACTTTCATTTGCAATTAATACATTAGCATATCCATTGGTGATTTTAGAAGACCAACTTCCAGTATTAGTTTTATTAACATGGAATGGAACTGATGGTGATGTAGAACTAATCCCAACATAACCATTTGTAGCAAATGTAATATGAGATACACCAGATGTACTATCTCTAAATGATAAATTGATTGGATAATCAATTGTTTCTGTATCTACTAGTCCTAATTCTAATGTTCCTTTAGTATATCCTGCTCCACTTGTATTAACTATGTTAGTTGCACTAGGTGCAACACCTAATTGCGTAAATAATTTATATCTATAATCACTTGAACTGGAATCTCTAAAAAGTCCGGTATATTCCGTTGAACCATCATATGGATAACTACCATAAAAGCCAATATCAGCTGTATCTATGGCTGTATTATTTGAAGCAAGATGAATGAGAGGGTCATCGACGGTAATATTTGTTGTATTTACAGTTGTTGTTGTTCCATTAACAATAAAATCTCCATTAATGGTCATATCAGTTGAAACAACTAAAGTTCCAGAAGTTTCTCTAGCTCTAATTTCATTTGTGGCTATATGAAATGTATCTGATATTCTAATATTTCCCCCAACTTCTAATTTTTCACTTGGAACATCAATATTAATTCCCACATTACCTGATTTTATTATAGCTTTTCGTTGATTATTTTGTAAAAATTCAATATTTTTTTCATTCGCAGAATTTATCCAGGTATGCCCATCGTTTGATTGAGATAATGCGTAAGATGTACTATTAGAAACATCTTTATGTGAAAAACTAGCATGATCTGTATGTCCTAGATAACCTATATGTGCTCTACCTAATAATGCTTTCGAATCAGTATCAGGAAATAATTCTAATGGATAAGATGGACTAGTAACTCCAATACCAATATTTCCATTATCTCTAATAATCATTCTTAAATCACCTTTTGTGTACATCCATAAATGGTCTTCGTCTAAAATACCTAATCTTTCGGCTGTTATATAAGTATCTTGATCTATATCAACAACTCCTCCAAGAGAACCCCATGCATCTCCTGCACCATAACCTTCATAACGCTCTAATTGACTATTATATCTAACAATACCTTTACGACCTGATGGTCGTTCTGCTGTTGTTCCAGTTGGAATTAATATACCATCAGAACTATTAACTTCTAACATAATTGTTGGGGCAATTTCATTCAATCCAATATTACCACTGCTATGAACAACCATTCTAGGAAGGCCAGATGTATAAAACCATAAAATATCTTCATCAGCATTTGTTGGTAATCTTTCTGCCAAAATATATGTATCTCTGTCAGTATCTATTATACCACTTATAGATTGCCAAGCTCCATTTGAATATGTTTCAAATTGAAAGTAATCATTATTATATCTAATAAGACCATCTTTACCAGTTGGTCTTTGTGCCAATGTTCCAACTGGAACTCTATAAGCATCTGTTTTATTAGTATCAAATGATACGTCACAAGATGTAACTCCAATTCCTATAAAGTCATTAGATGTTATAGTTCCACTAACTTGTATATTCGCTTCTGGATATGTTATACCTACACCAATTCTTCCCTCTTTTGTAAAAAAAATTTCGTCAAAACCATTATCTACTGTAAATCTTAAATGACCGGTTGGTCCAAATTTAATTCTAGAATCATCTCCCATAATAACAATACCATCATCACAATGAACAAAACCTAATTTTAAATCTGCTAAATCGTATCCAGAACTAGATGAAGTGTCAATTGTTCCTGTTGTATTAGGTTCAGCTGTTAAATCTCTAAATAAATGAAACATATTACTATCAGCGTGATTGATAAAAAGACCACTAAATTTAGTAACACCTACATCTACATATTGTCCATAAAAACCTAAATCTTTTGTATTACCTGGATTATTTGCACCAAATCGAACTAAAGCATCGGAGATTGTAACTACTTCTGATTGAACTAGAACAGTTGCACCATCGACGTATAAATTACCTCCTATACGAACATCGTCTGATACATGAAGCATTGTACTTGGATCTTGGGTACCAATTCCAACTCTAATTAAAGAACTTTGAGAATGATTAAGTATAGTTACTCCTTCGACATCATTTATTTTCAATGATAAAGTATTTTTAGAATTGACAGCAACCTCTCCTGTATTTTGTAATCTTAATCCATATGAAGCATCTTCTAATTTTAAATCATTATGAATTAAATAAGAATAATCATTACTTCCTGACCATACTCCTAATTTTAAGTTTCCAACTCTTAAGCCAGTTCCTACTGTAGTAGTTGATATATGTAATTTTTCTGTTGGATTTGTAATTCCAATTCCAATATCATGAAATGTATTTATAAAATTATCGGATGGTCCAGCACTTAGTTCAGGAACATCATTTGTATCAAATAATTTACTTGCCCATCTTGCTGTTCCATCTGCGGATGATGTAAAAACTCTTCCATCTGATTGATTACCATCATCAAAATTCATCCATTTAAAATAAGTATTTGGTACACGGAGTGATTTTGTAATTATTGCTGTTCCCTCTTCTCCCTGAATAACTAAACCAGCTTTGTTTGTATCGTGAGAAAGCGGGGTCTTACTAATTATTTTAACTTGATTAAAAGTACCTTCAAATGACGTAATATGATCAACAAAATCTTTTTCTGTAGACATAATTGTATATATATATAAATATAAGAAGAATATAAAAAAACTTACAAAATATAAAAAAAAATTATATAAAAGTTATTTATTTAATAAAAATTATATATAATAAAGTAGTTATAAGAGAATATATTATGATTTTTGTTTATTTAATGGGTGGAATGGCTAATCAAATGTTTCAAATAGCAACTGGCATAGCTCTTGGACTTGAATATAATGATAAAGTTTTTTTTGCTATGAAAACTAATTTAGAAATACAAGCAACATATCGTCCAGACTATAAGGATACTATATTTATAAATTTACAAAGAATTGACATTCCAAATTTTTCTAAATATACAGAACGGAAATTTACTTATAAGAAAATTCCATACAAAAAGAATATGAAACTATTTGGATATTTTCAATCAGAACAATATTTTATGAAATACAAAAAAGAAATAATTAAATTTTTTAAAGAATTTATGAAAAATTTATCTGTTCAAAGAAAATTAAACAATATTATGTCAGAAATTAATCATAATAATACAATTTCAATTCACGTACGAAGACAAGATTATGTTCATTTACAACACGTTCATGTTCTTCAAGATAATAATTATTATAAAAAAGCAATTGATATTTTAACCAAAAAAATTGGTAAAGATTATAAATTAGTTATATTTTCCGACGATATAACATGGTGTAAAAATAATAACATATTTACAAATCATAATTGTTATTTTGTAGAAGGAAATGATGATTATATTGATTTATATTTAATGTCAATGTGTACTCATCACATTATTGCTAATAGTTCTTTTAGTTGGTGGGGTGCATACTTGAATGAAATGGAAAAAAGACTGGTAATTGCTCCAGAAAAATGGTTTGGTCCTAATGGTCCAAAAAAATGGGATACAGTTTATTGTTCTGATTGGTTAATTGTTTAAATAATAATTATGATGAACAACAGATAATTATTAAATAATAAAATAATATATTATATTATTAAATAATGTGTGGTATATGTGCATATTTAGGAAAAAAAATGGCCTTTGGAATATTATTTCATGGATTACAAATATTACAAAATCGTGGATATGATTCATCTGGAATTTGTACTATTATTGAAAATAATTTCGTTTTAAGCAAATTTGCAACAACAAATGATAATAGTGCTTTAGAACAATTAGAAAACGATAAACAATTACATAAAGCAACAATTGGTATATCTCATACACGATGGGCTACTCATGGACCAAAAACAAAAGTCAATGCTCATCCACATAATGATATTAATAATAAAATATCGTTAGTTCATAATGGAATTATTGAAAATTATAAAGAAATTTACAATAAATTAGTACAAAAAGGATATACATTTATATCGGAAACTGATACAGAAGTTATATCAAATTTAATAAGTAGTTTGTTAGATGAAGGCTTTGATATGTATGATGCTATTACTAATGCTACAGAAATATTAACAGGTACTTGGGCTTTAGTTATATTAAATAAAGATCATCCAAATAAACTTTATTTAGCTAAAAATGGAAGTCCATTATTAGTTGGGTTTGGAATTCACAATGATTTTGCAATAATTGCTTCTGAACAAAGTGTCTTTTCTAATCATGTAAATAGATATATTTCTTTAGATGATAAAGAAGTAATGGTTATTGTAAAAGAAGATGATATAATAAAACAATTTAATCCTGAAAAGAAAGAAACTCAAGATATAGAATTATTAAAACATAAATTAATGAAAACTATATCACAATATATATCATTATCTCCTGAACCATATCCACACTGGACTATAAAAGAAATATATGAACAACCTAACAGTATAATTAATGCTTATAATGCTGGTGGAAGATTAGATGGAACTTCAAAAGTTAAATTAGGAGGATTAGATAGTAAATTAGAATTGTTATTAAAAATACGAAATTTAATAATTATTGGTTGTGGGACATCTTTAAATGCGGGTCGTGTAGGAGCTCGTTTTATGAGACAAATGCATTGTTTTGATACAATTCAAGTTATTGATGCATCAGAATTTGAATCATTTTATATACCAGATAATTCTTCTAATTTTGGTATCTTATGTTTATCTCAATCAGGTGAAACAAAAGATGTAATTTCTACGCTTGATATGTGTAAAGAAAAAGGAATTAGTATTTTTTCAGTTGTTAATGTTGTAGGAAGTTGCATTTCACATAAGGCTGATTGTGGTGTATATTTAAATAGTGGTCGGGAAGTAGGTGTTGCTGCAACTAAATCATTTACATCCCAATGTTTAGTATTATCATTAATTTCAATTTGGTTTGCTCAAAATAAAGGAAAATCAATTAATAGAAGAACAGAAATGATAACAAATATTAGAAACTTACATATTAATATAAATTCTGTTTTAGAGCAATATCACAAATGTAAAGAAATAAGTAAGGAAATTATGAATGCTAAATCAATATTTTTATTAGGAACAAAAAATACAGAAGCAATTGCTTCTGAAGGGGCATTAAAAATTAAAGAATTATCATATATACATGCTGAAGGGTATCCATCAGCCGCTTTAAAACATGGAACATTTGCTTTAATTGATAATGGAACTCCTATAATTTTCATTAAAATGGGCGATGATTCTTCAAGAATTGAAATATCAGCAGCACAAACTATTTGTAGAGGAGCTTTAAATATTCTAATCACTGATAATAATAATTTTAATAAAGATTATTATCAACATGTTATTAAAATTCCACAAAATAGTTCTTACAGCTCTATATTATCTGTTATTCCATTACAAATGATTGCATATTGTTTAACAATATTAAAAAATTTAAATCCAGATCGTCCAAAAAATTTAGCCAAAACTGTAACAACTTTATAAATAAAATATAACTAACAAATCGTAAAATCTAAAAAACGATAATTAAAAGTGATTTTTTACGATATTAAAATACTAATAATCAATTAAAGTTAATAGTATAAATAATATTAATAAAATGTGTAAATTTACAAAACTTTATAATATTTTTAAAACATTAATCTTAATCATAATCATTTCTGGTATTTGTTATCAAGTACAACATACAGCACTATTACTTTTAAATGAAGATTCAGAATGTTGTCCTTGTATGCAATTAAAAATGTTTTATGTTAATCTTGACAGATCGGCTTGTTGTGAATGCCCAAATGGATTTCATTTAAGTTTTACATTCATCGATTTTTTAGTTGAAACAATTTATGATATTAGTTCTATATTTATTAGTATTTTATTTATGTCAGCATTTGCTTATACTTTTTATCTAATTGGATCTTTTTCTTTCAGAAATTTTTCATCTTTTCTAATTGCTATTATTTTATTTGGCACATTAACATATAACTATCAAAATCAATTTGATGGAGGATATGTAAAATTAATTGGTACTAATACTATGTATAATTTGTGTGAAATGAAATGTAATATGTATGATAGTAAAAAAAAACAATATACATGTTCAGCACGATGTTTAAATAGATATATGACAAAAGATTATCTAGAAGTATTAAATAATGTTCATGATATGAATAAAGAACTTAGTAAAACTTATAAAAAAACTGTTAATAAAGCTAAATTAGGAGCAAACTCATTTATTAATACTGTAAATGATAACTATAAAGATACATATGAGACAATAAATAGTAAAGTTACTGATATATACTCTTCTGGAGAACCATATTATAATTATGTATATGATACTGGTACTACAACTACTTCATATATTAAAAATAAAACTAATAATTTGTATGATTATCTTAAAAATTTATTTTAACTTTTTTTTTCTTTGGACTCACTTTTTAAACATTTACAATATACAAAATTAAATAATGAATTAAATTCAGATGTTTCTGTGTATAAATTATTTCTAGAACATAATCTAGCTGAATCGCCTTTATGAATTTTACATTCAGATTCTTTACAATAAGGACAAATTATAATCGCACCATTAGACCATTTATCGTAACATTTATTGCACAAGTAGCCATCTGTATGATATTCTTTGAAACACGATACACAAAATTCTGATATTTTATAACATTTATAACATAATGAATCTGCTTCTGATTTTAAAGAATAACTTTTTCTTTCTCGTATATAACATTTGTGGCAATATCCATTTGGAAAATTTTCTTCTTTTTTTCCTTCTTTTATATCGGACATATATATTATAATTAGTTTTTAAATTAATTTAAAAAATTTTACAAAATATTTTAAATTAATTTAAAAATAAATCGTTTTATAACTTTTATTTTATTATTATATTTAGTAAATGAAGATTTTACATTTAGGCTTTCATAAAGGACTGTTTAATGATTTACAATATGTATCAGAACAACTGGGATTAGGTATCCAATATTTAAAATTTACTGATGGTTGTACTAAAGGAGGGGCAATATATAATATTGGTCATAAAAGAGCACAAGATGCTTGGATTAAATTTCAAAATTTTTATAATCAATTTGACTTAATTATTACATCTGATACTTGTCCTATTTCACGAGTTTTTTTACAAAATGAATTCAAAGGTAAATTAATTATATGGATTTGTAATCGTTTTGATTATTGTGACACTGCTTCAAATGATTGTAATTTTCCAGATAATGAATATTATGAATTATTAAGAAATACTAAAACAAATAAAAATGTAAAAGTTTTTTCTTATACAAAATTTGAACATACATACGCCCAAAAAAAGAATGTAGATATTGGAAGTAAAATTATTAAACCTTGTGGTTTTATTTCTAAATTATTTCAACAAAATGGATTATCATTCAAAAACGAGAATAAAATCCCTACAACTATCAATAAAAATGAAATGTATTTTGTACCACCATATCATAATGATACGATAATGATAAATCTATCAGTAATTTTAACAAATTATGAAATATCAAATTATTGTGGAAAATATGGAGGTCCGAATGATTTAGTTGATTTTAAAGGGATAATACATATTCCATATGCTTGGTCTAATTTATCATTATTTGAAGCAATACAATTGGGGATAATATATTTTATTCCTAGTTTAGATTTCATTTTAGAATTATCACGAAAAAATAGGCGAAATTTTTTCTGGAGTCCTCCATATAAAAGAAATAAATTACATGAATCAGAATGGTATTGTAAAGAAAATAAGAACTTATTTATTTACTTTTCATCTTGGGATGATTTAAAATTAAAAGTAAATAATATCGATCATAATGCTCAAAAAAACTATATTAAAAAATTTGGAATAAATCACAATAAACAAATGTTAGAGAAATGGAAGAATGCATTTAACTTTAATTAAATATTGTCAAGATTAACATTTGTTATATTAGTTGCACCTAATATAAATTCAGGCAATTCATTAGAAGAATTTCCTTGAATAACCCAAGCTATATCTATTTCTATTTCCTTTATAGCAGATAAGCATGTTTTAAGTAATGTTTTGGCAATTTTGCTTGAATTAACATCAATTATTACTTCAAGTTTTTTTGTTTGAATTGATACTTTTGTTCTCAATTTTTTACAAACAATTACTGGGCGAGAGAAAAATTTACTAACTAAATTTTTCGGCTTAATATTTGGTATCATTTTTAAATTTGATAAAATATTCTTTTCTGATTTGATAAAATTATGGAAATGTTTATTATTAAATTCAGAATTTGTATTAATAAAAGTAAAAAAGGAAATATATTTATCAAAAATTAGTGATATAATTATTGTATAATTTGGATTAAATTTGTTTATTTCATTAATTATACATTTTTTTTGTTTATGATAATTGAATTTATCATTTTTCTTAAAACACAAACTTTTATAAAATTTAAAATAGTGAGGTTGCTGTGAAACATATTTTTTTTTAGTATCCAAATAATTTTTATCACGTATTTTAAAAGAATAATCGGAATCAGATATATTAGCCCATTTTTCAGTACTCATATTATTGATTATTAATTAAGTAATATTTTAAACTTTAATAAATATATAATTTATTTATAAAAATATTTTTAAATAATATAATGCCAAGAAAACATCAAGCTATTATTCAATCTGGTGGCAATAAAGGTAAATTAAAAAAGGGATATAGATATTCTGGTAAAAAATTAAAAAATGGATTACCACAAATTGTTAAAATTAAAAAAACTAAAAAAAACTAAAAAAACTAAAAAAACTGGTGGACATTATCATAATGTATTTACAGTAAAAACACATAATATTGGTCCAAGAAATCATTTTTTTAATTATTATAATAATATTGGGATTACTTATTTAAATCCACAAACATATCAATATCAAAATTCGCGAGCCGATGAGCAAATATCTTTCGATACTTTTCTCCAACGAGGACAGGTGCAACCTAAAACATATCTTTCCGGTATAGTATGGGATAGGAATAATCCAAATCTAATTTACAAATCATATAGAAATAGATGTCAAGCCAAACTTGGTCTCCCACGAAATCTTAACGAATATATGGCGAGAACACAAATAGCAGATGTTTGTTTATTACAGGAAGTACAACCAATAATAATTAATAATATAGAACAAACTTCCGGTCGTTTAGGAATAACCAATACTCCATGGGATCATGACTATATATATAATCGCACTGGAAATAATCACTATGTTCCATGGAATGATGAAAATGCTGTTCCACAAGAATACAATCATGGTTGTGCAATTGCTTGGAAGAGAGGTAAATTTAACGATATTCACCTATTACCAGTTACACAAGATACATTATTATCAGGGAGATCATCTGGATGGGTAATTTTGACAAAAAATAATCAAAGATATGGATTTTTGTCAGTTCATGTTCCCATTAGAAATAATCTGTCAACGACTGTACTTAACGAATTAGATACTGAGATTGGTATTCTTGCAAGGAGATATGATAATATTATTCCTATAATAGGTGGCGATTTCAATAAAGATATTAGACCTCAGAATTGGAATAACGGAGTACAATTTTTAAATTATCCTAATGCTATTAATAACACTTATTTAGATGGACAGGGAACAAATGATAATTGGTCATTTAGCGATGATATTGTGGCTGTAATACGTGAAAACTACAACAATGATAGGAGTGTATATGGTGTATCACCAACACATTACGATTATCAAAATCAAAATCAAAATGTTCCATCGGATGTTGATTTCTTTTTATCTAATAATCAACTTAATTATAATGGACTTAATAAAACTCCTAATGTGGTATACCAAGGTGATATACGTAGTTATAATTGGCAGGACGATTTAAGAAGAGATTTTGATCATTATCCACTTACTATGAATGTTACAATACCCGAACCAAGAAAAAAGAAAGAAGAGGATCTTCTAATTACTGTAGCTGATAGCCCAAAGGCTTCTAAAAAATTAAATGCTAAAGCAAATGCATTTAATCCTAATCCTAATCCTAATGCATATACGTATCAAATGGTTTAATATCTTTC
>Ga0208523_1000009_pt1 | contig 52324 bp, 30 predicted proteins | sample ETNtaG_17_FD_185770 | JGI IMG/M metagenome (GOLD analysis project Ga0208523, IMG submission 185770) | Marine microbial and viral communities from oxygen minimum zone, Eastern Pacific Ocean - ETNP201302PF82A (SPAdes) (version 2) | ecosystem: Environmental > Aquatic > Marine > Oceanic ...
ATATATTATTACTATTTTTAAAATTGATATATATTTATTATAAAAAAAAAGTAATTAAGATTAATTTATATTTATTATATTATAAACCAAGTCGGAATCTATGTATGAGGGCTGTTTACAATATTTTTAAAAAAAATAAAAATAATTTAGGAATTAGATTTAATTCCTCTATTAGAATACCAACGATAAATCCTGTTTGGTGGACAGGTCATTTTCCAATCGATGAATCTAAATTTATTATAGATTGTTCAAAATATGATTTAAATAGTTCAGAATTATCCTCAGAACTAACGACCAAAATTAATACAACATTTAATAAAATTGGATTAGTAAAATTAACTAATACAAAATTAAATAATTTGAATATTATGCAATCTCATGCTAATAAAATATTAGGAGGCAAAATGAAATATAATGGTGGAGCCAATAGTCGTGGAGCAATTGCTAAAAATGTATATGATACTGGAGCACCAAGTGAAGCTCATTTACATTATCATCATGAAATGGCTTATGTTAGTAAAAGTGTTAAATCTATCGCTTTTTGTTGTTCTAAGGCAACTAATAATAAAGGATTTATGTATGTATCTGAAAATACTGGAGTAACAAACGATATATTAAAAACAGAAGTTGGTCGTAAATTAAAAGAAAAGGGTATCTGTTATATTCGTTGCTTAACAGATAGAGATGTTTGTAAAAATTTACCAAAAGGATGGAATGGTTTAGATGAATTTGGTATTTATAATCATTGGCAAAAATCATTTGGTGTTGAAACACCAGAAGAAGTTGAAAAGTTAGCAGCAGAACGAGGTCTCCAAGTAGAATGGGGAAAAGATAGATATTGTAAAACAAAGTATTATACAGATGCTTTTGAGTACCATCCGCAGACTGGTGAAAACCATCTATATAGTAGTGTTGCGGATGATTCCATCTGGTTTGATAGTTGGCCTGGAGTAAAAGACTTGCCAACTATGATTTTTTTTAATTCAACTAATATGCGAGAACGACCTCTTAAAATAACTTATGGTGATGATACAGAATTATCACGTAATGACTTAATAGATTTTGTTTCCGTATATGATAATCATGGACTTCCAATTCGTTGGAATGTTGGTGATATTGTAGCTATTTGTAATTATCGTTGGGCACATGGAAGGCCAGCGTATTCATTAGAAGAAGGTGAGGGAAGAGAATTGGGTGTTATACTTGGCCCAGAATATAATAGAATTGGATCTAAGTGGTAAATAAAAATATATTATAATATAATATCTATGAAAAAGTTTTTATTGTCTGGATTTCAAAAATATTATGCAGAAACACCAACTGCTAATAAATGTATAAGATATTTAAATAGTAAATATCCATATATAATGCCCAAAATTGATCATATCGCATACAGACAATTAGGAAATGTTGAACCACTTCAAAAATTATTAATAGATTCCGATTATCATTTAATGGATAAAATTAATTTACCAACCGAAAATCCCGACTTTCCTAAAACGGCATTTTGGTATAAACATACATATTTTCCAAGAATTTTTTTAAGTTCTGTCGAATTAAAAAATTTACCATCAGATTTAATTTTAAAAATTAATGAGAATAAAAATATTGATACATATAATCAACTTATCAAATACGATCAATATTTAGCTTGGACATATTTTTGGAAAGATGATATAAATCATATAGCTATTGATCTAAGCGCTCATCCTGATGATTTTAATGAAATTATTGAGAATATGGAAAAAGATATAAATCTAAAAATGAATTCTGGTATCTTAGACGATAAATTTCAAATAAGTTTTGATGGACATTTAACTCAATGTTCTACTAAATCGGATTATAGTGAAAATATACCAAAATCATATATTGAATTTGTTCATCGTGAAATTTTACCTTGTAATAAAACTAAATTATTTCCGTCATCAATTCATCGGAAAGATGGATTCGATGCAATTAATGCAAATACAATTTTTAAATCAACTGATATTTAATTTCTATTCAAAATATCGGCAACAAATTGATGACATCCATTTTTGACGCTATCAGGAAAATAAGTATAAGATGACCATATGTTAGATATAAATTGTAAAGATATGAACAAAATGACTAATTTACGATGATATGTAAAAGCACAGTAAAATGTTAGCCCCATCGAAATAAAAAATAATAGCGTAGGTAAAATATGTTTTTTTGTAAACATAATATAAAAATCTTTAAACGGATTACCATATAAAACAAGAGATCCTATTAATGATAGGATATTACCAATTGAATATAATATAGCAAAACCATAAGGATTTGTTTCTAAAGTTCCTATAAAATGTGTAGACATATATGAACAAAAATATCCTAAAGTGGTACATACAAGAAAACCACATATTCGTGTTGTATAACCCAATCTATTATTATCTTCTTCATCTGTTGAGAAAGAAGATATAGATGAAACATCAGATACATCATCAGATAATATTTCTGTAGTTATTAATACATCGTTATTGATATTTTTGTTTTCTATTAAATTTTCTATTAAATTTTTTTTTAACATTTTTATTTAATATTATATATTATATATATCAAATGGTTAATAGAATTAATAACAAAAAAATAACTAAAAAAATAACTAAAAAATCTAGAAAAACTAGAAAAATTAGAAAAACTAGAAGAATTCAAAAAGGAGGAGTAGCTACTCAAGAAGCTTTAGATAAATTAAAAAATTATAAAGATACATGTTGTGTTAATGATATGGAAAATAAAACATCTGAGTTTGCTGAAGAATGTGTGGGGAAATTAGAAAAAAATGCCCCAAGTTTGGGTCCAAGATTACGAAAAAATTTGAAAAACAAAACAAATAAAAAAGTTTGTTGGGATTTTGGAAATCAAGATGAATTAGCAGAAAAATATTTTCAAAAAGCAGCAGCAGTAGCTCCAGAACCAATAGAAATTATTCAACAAGAACCACAAACTATTAACGAAGAAAAAGAAAGTAGTGAAAAAATTATCTCAACTAATATTATAAATAATAATAACATGAATAATAACATGAATAATAATAATAATAATAATAAAAATAAAAATGCTGAAAACAAAAATGCTGAAAATAATTCAAACCTATCAAAAGATGATTTAGATGATGCTTTAACAGCTTATGATAATACATTAACAGAATTAAACGAACATTTAGACAAACTAACAATTAAAAATAATGAATTAGAGGCATTAATTACGAAACTTCAAAATAAAGAAATAAGTATGAAAGAGGATTTAGAGAAATTAAAAACTATAATGACTGACAATCAATCTGAAATTCTTGATTTACAAGAACAGATTACCCAAAAAGATTCTCAATATAAGAAACTTACAACAGACTTAGAACAAATGACCAGCGACAAAGAAAAAATAGAACTAGCTGCTAGTGTCGATGATGTAAAAAGTCAAGACATCATTAAACAACTTCGCAACGATATTGACAAATTGACAGAGGCAGAAACAAAACTTTCATCTGAACGAGATAGCTTAATAGCAAGAATGGAAAAAATTCGGGCAAAATTAACCATGAATCAAACAAAATTTAGAGAAGAAATTAGTAAATTAAACAAAATAAATAACCAAATAGAAGATTTTAAAACTAAAATGAGCACTGTAGTAAGCAATATTGCAACTCCACTTACAAATGCTTATTCGCAATTTAATAAACAGGCACAACAAGTAAGAAAAGAGAGATCTACTACTAACAATAATAACAATGAAATCGTAACCCCAAACATGTTCGGCAACAATAACAATAACAATGGTCAAAATAACAATGGTGAAAAAACACCACAAGAAATAGCTTTGGAAAAATTTAACGCATTACCTGCACCTAAAATTAAATCTACTAATAATGATATTACAAAGCCAAAAATTGTTGATAATGAAAATACATCTAATGTAGTCAGGAATAATGACTCAAATCAAAGAGGAGGTGAAAGACAAATTTTATACAAAATGTTTGGAGGAGGCAAAAAATATAATCTTAGATGGAGATATGTAAGTCACAGAACAACTTTTGGTGGATATAACAGAAAATCATTAGAAAGATTAGCAACAAAATGGGGTATTCAAAATGCTAAAAGTTATAAGAGAAGAGACTTATTACAAAAAACAATGCATTTTATGATGTTTGCTCGTTATGGTGATATTAAAAAAAGAAAAAATTTAAATATTGCTGCTAAAATGATTGGTATCAATCCAAGAAAATATAAAAAGAAACAAGATTTATACAGAGCAGTTTATTCCAAAACAAATAAAATGAGTTTTAATATAAGAGGTGGAAAAAAAGTAACAAGAAAAACAAGAAAAAATTAAATAATGTTTACTAAATAATTTATAAAAATTAATAATATTACAAATATCTATAATTTTATTAATTTGAGGACTTGAAATTCAATTTTATCTTTGTTTTTGTTTTTTATAAAGATCTGAACCAATCTTTGCTAATTTATCTGCTTGATCATTTCCATACCAAATAAAATATTTTTGACTATTTTTATCAATAGGTTCAGATTGATGACTGTTAACATGTCTCAATTCTACACTTTGTTTTGTCTTTTTTAAAGAATCAATTTGTGCGATAATTTCAGCATGTTTGACTGATTTTCCTTTTGAATTTTTCCAAAGTTTAGGATTAGAATTTGTTTTTTTCCAATTATCAATCCAACCATTTTTACCTGAAGTAACACATTTCATAGAATATCTTGAATCAGTGTAAATAATTACATTTGGCAATCTACTCAATTCTAATGCTTTTAAAATACCTACTAATTCACCTTTCTGATTAGAAGGGGTTTTAGTCTGTGCCATAGAATAATTTCTTGTATCATTTTTTCCAAAATATACGCCTACTCCACCATATGCATTTCTTTTACCATTATTAATACACGAGCCATCAGTAAATATAATTTCAGTTGTATCTTTTGTTCTTTTACTGGAAGAAATGTTAGTATTTATTGAAGTTGAAGGTAATTTATGTCTTGGTTTCAATCTCGTTCTAGTATCTGAATTCAAATATTTTTCTTTAAGTTCAGTAAAACTTATATTATAAGTTTTACTAATATCTTGTAATATTGTCTGAAGTACTAAAGTATCCATCTTATATATTTAATTATATAGTTAAAAAATCAATTTTTAATTGTTAATTAAACTCAATTAATAAAGAAGATAATTGACGATGACCAATTTTAAATCTATTAGCATACATATAATTTTTTTTTGTTTCTTCATTATTAAGAATTTTAACAATTTTATCTATATCTAAATTTGCTTCTTTTGGAAGAAGCATCAATAAACTTCCTCCAAAATACATTACTTTACTTTTAAAAGCAATTTTTTTTTTTCTGGTTAAATTTTTAACATAGATACAATCCTTGTTTTTATTTCCTTCCATTACTTTAACATTTCTAGGAGCACCCCATTCAAACCAATTTTCTTCTTTGAATTTTTTTATTTTTCTAGAAATTAGAACTTTTTTATTTTTTAATAAGTATTCATTAATTTTATCATCTTTACTTGGGAATTCTGTAAGATAGATATACCTATCAATTTTATTTTCCCCATTAATAAGTTCAATATTACCTAATTTTTCATTTTTATAAACAGATTCTTTACCTGTTACTATTCCGACATATACATTAAATAATTGATTGATTGAAATTTTATTATCATCTTTTGATTTAGAAAAAGATAATAGACCTCCGCTTTCAATTATATATAATAATTCATCATTATATAATATTTTTTTTTCTAATTTTTTGTCTTTGCAATATCTAAAGATAATGACATCAATTGATGCATTTTCAAATAAATTTTCATTGTGTGGGTGATATATATGTGTTACTGTTCCATTATCCATCATTTTCTTTATTGTTTTAATTGCACTTGTTAATTTGAAAAAATCGGAAGGTATTATAAATATTAATTCTCCATTATCTTCTAATAAATCTACACATTTACTAATAAAATTAATATATAAATTTCCTTTTTTTATTTTAACGTATGGTGGATTTCCAATAATTGTTTTCCATTTTTTTTTTATATCTGTTTTTAAAAAATCTCTAGAAATAATACAATCTGTATTAATAATAAAATCGATTGATTTATCAATTTCATAACAAGTAAATTTTGTATTAGGATAATGTTTTGAAACATATTTTACTAAATCTCCTCTTCCAACAGAAGGTTCAAGAATTTTTTTTGGATTATTTTTAATAAATTCTAAAACTTTTTTTTGCAAAGAAATATCTTTTGTAAAATATTGTCCTAAATATTTTGTATTTAACATTTATTATATTACTAAATAAGTATAATTTTATTTACATTAATATAAAAATCCAATCATTCCGACTATATTATATCCCGTTCTCATAGATATACTGAATTTATATCTAGATAATATTCAAATAAAAGAAGATTGCATTTTGTATAAATGTTCTCAATGTAAAAAATTTTTCCATCAATACGAATTTCAAAAAGAAATTATTCTATAATCTTTTATCTGTGTCAATTTTTAATTTAATTTTTAAGATTAATTATAAGATATTTGTTTAATATTTCCCTTTTCAATTGATAGATTAACAATTTTTTTAGACTCGAGAGCATATAAGATATCATGAATATCATTTTTCCATAATTTTTTGTCAAAATTTGTATAAAAAATTTGTTCAAATTCTTTAAATGAAAAGACATCTTGTATTTTAACAATTTTTAATAAAATTGTCCATTTATTTTGTAATGTATTTTCAAGTTCACTTTCCCAAGCATATCTATTTATTTGTGGAATGTGTGGTACTTTTGTTCTACATTTTGTTAATTGTTGAAATTTACCATTTTTATTTTTTACAAATAATGATTTAACAACACATTTTAATATATCATATCCTTTATTTGAATCACATTCAAAGGAAATGTCTAATATTTTTTTTAAAAGGCTAATATATTCTTCTGAAATACTACTATTCCATCCTTGTATCATAATATTTTGCATGGTTTCAATCCATATTTTATTATTATATACGTGTTCATTATTTTTATCATATTTTGTCTGTAAACTATTATCTGCGATGATAATAATGATTTGAAGTAAATTTTTTATATATTGTGTAGGAAAATGATCAAAAATTCTTATTTCAATTCCTTGTCCTTTTTTCATAATAGATTCTTTGTATAATTTTTGATTTCGTTGTAATATTTTATTATAATGTGTCTTAAAATCTAGAGAAATTGTTCTTAAATCAGAAGAAAGTTTTCCTTTTTCACATTTTGATAATTCTTTTTGAAATTTTTGAAGTTTTTTTCTCCATTTGCTATCAATATTTGCATAGCGATTAATACTTTTTTTTTCAAGAGTTCTTACATCAGAACCAGCGAAATTACCCCATCCAGTAGTCATAACTCTATAGGAACCTTCTGTATATTTATCACCATCTCCAATTGAATTTAAATCAGGTGAAAAAAAAGCACATATAAGTAATGGTTCTATCCATTGAACTTGTCTTCCAAATTCTTGATGCATGTTTATAAATTTTTTCAAAGTAATATTTTTTTTATATGGCAATGTAATTGTTAAATGATAACTTCCAGTATAATCACTAGTAACTAATTTATCATCTTTCATATAATGATAATATTTTCGTAAAGGAGTTGGTATCAAAGGTACTTTACATTTTTTTATATGTCCATATGGATATTGTTTTAATTGACCATAAATTTTTACTTTTTGTTTAGTATTTTTATTTTTATTTAAAATTCTTAAAAATGTGTCTTCTTTTTTAATTAATTCATTAACTAAAGATGTTATTGTTCTATTTTTATAATTTGTAGTTGTTATTTCAACCATATTAATTGGAATACGAGGTATTTGAAAACATGATGGGCGCCCCCCGTATTCAAATGGTTCTAAATTTTTAAGAAAGTTTTGTTCGTATTTAGTTAAAATAGTTTTATTATTTTCCTCTGGCCAACACCCAGTAACGCTAGTATTATTTTTTTTAATATCACAGCATATATGTTTGATTGGACTGCCAAATAATTCGTCTTCATTTGAGTGACAACAAATTGACGTATATCTGCTTATAGAACACATAGCCTCTTGTGAATTAAAAATTACATAATTGGAATTTTTTTTTTTATTTTTAATATGGAATAAATGGTATTCATGCTCTATTCCTAATCCCCAATGATTATTCATTCTTAATATAATATATAATAATATATTTTGAATAAATGAATATATAAAAGTGATATAAATAAGAAATTATTAAATAAAGTAAGATGTCTAGAACAATCATAGGTATTTCGGGTGGATCTTGTAGTGGTAAATCTGCAATTTCACAAAAATTTTATCAAAGTTTCGGAAATAATTCTGTTGTAATATGTCAAGATTCATTTTATCGTTCTTTATCACAAAAAGAATTAAAAAATGTAGGAAATTATGATTTTGATGTCCCAGATGCGATAGATTTTCATAAATTAGAAAAAGTTTTAATTAATATTAAAACTGGTAAAGATTTTATATCAATTCCAATATATGATTTTAAAACACATACTGTTACAGGATATAATTCAATAGATTTAACTTCAGTAAAAATTGTAATACTCGAAGGTATTTTACTGTATCATTTTAAATTTATAAGAGATATGATCAATATTCGTATTTTTGTAGATACGGATAGTGATGTTCGATTATCACGGAGAATAAAAAGAGATATAGAAAAACGTGCTAGATCATTATCAATGATATTAGAAAGATATAATAAATTTGTTAAACCTTCATATGAAAGGTATGTTAAAGATACAAAAAAATATTCAAATCTAATAATTCCATTTGGGGTAGAGAATTATCCATTTTTAGATATATTTTGTCATATTTTTTGTAAATATACTCAAAAAAATTAAATTATATCAACTATTTTAGATTCTTCTATAAAATATTTAGGATATTTAAATTTTTTATTATGATTACGACTAGATTTTATTTTAAAATTATGTTTTACAATATTTGGTAGAATATAATAAACATTTAGGGTATTGTAATGACGATTTATTTGAATATCAATATAATTGTTTATTGGATTACATTTATTTATTAATTTTTGTGCTGAATGTTTATTGACAATGTACGCATATAATCCACAATTATTCATAATATTATTAGGAGTAGAAACAGCTTTAATAATATTTTTTGTAATATGTTTACCAGAAATACGAACGCCTCCAAGAAATATAATATCCCAATCATTTGGGATATGTTTAGAATAAGAATTAAATTTTTTAAAAAAGTTTTTTGGAATTATTACATCATCTTCAAATATTAATGTATTTTTTTTATCTGAATTTATAATTTGTTTCCATATTTTTTTATGAGTTAAAGCACATCCTATACTTCCTTTTAATGAATTTCTTCCTTGTTTATTGTGATTGAAAAATGAATTTTTATGGATTTCAATTAATTTATTTTTTTCTAATTCATCAATATTTAATTTAGTTCCATCTATACCATTAAATCTTTCAAATTTAATATTTGCCTTTTGACATTGTTTTTTTATATAGTCTAATCGTTCTTTATCTTTTTTCATATTAATTACAATTGTTTTATTGATAGTAATTGTATTAGAATCGGCATAAAATTCTTTTATTTTGGTAATTTTAAAAAATATAAAAGCAATAACTACAATAATTAATATGATTAAACTTATAGATGTTTTTAGACAAACCATTTATATATATACGTTTAAAATAAATTTTTAAATAAATATGACATATATAATGAGAAATTATGAAATATACATTACTATTAATAGCATCATATCTTTTGATAGTTATCATGACCAAAGATATTTGGAAATTTAATATAAAAAAATTAAATTTAAAAAAAAATTTAATTGTAGTTTCTACAGAAACAAGTTTAGTAGATTCAATAATACTTACTCGTGTTGCTTTTCAATTACAAGGCAAATTTGAACGTGTATTTGGAATTACAAAAAAAGAAACATGGTATTTAAAGCCTTTATCAGAATTTTTAATATTTGTTGATAGAGATAAGAAATTAAATCAAGTTCAAAAAATTATTAAAAGAATAACCAAATCGCCAGAACCATTTATTTTATTTATTTTTCCCGAGGGCACTACAAAAACAACCACTAGATGGAGAACTGGTTTTCATTATATAGCTAAGGAAACTAATGCAGATATTTGTATCATTGGCATTGATCATAAATTTAATAATGTGAATATAGATTCAATTTTTACTCCTAGTGATGACGTAAACCAGAATATTAATTTTATAAAAAAACGATTAAGAAGATATGCATTGTCTGTTCCGAAATATAGTAATTTAAATTAATTTATTATATATGAGAATGGAATATCCTGAAGAATTTCCACCACTACCAACAAGATTTAGAAATGATTAATTTTTATTCTATTAGATTATTAAAATAAAAATTAATGTAATCATATTTATTTAATTCTTTTCATCATAAATTTTACATATTAATGATTTAATTTATTTTTTTTTATAAATTTTATTTTCTTCTTCCCAAAATTGTCTATGTGCTTGTTCTTCTTTAAATTCGGTTTTTTCCCATTTCTTTGTAAATTCTTTCATATATGGACATTCTGGGAAACCATTCCAAGGATATTCATAACATTTTTGAGGTGTCATGTATGTTGGACCATATTCAAATTGTGTTCTTTTATGTGCTCCTTCCAATGATAATATATCTTGGTTTTCTATGTTTATTTTACAATTTTTACCGAAACTTGTAGGAAAATCTTTAATATTTATTATTTCAAGATCCGAGCGTAATACTCTTTCATTATTTATGTAATAAAATACTTGAATATAACCAATTCTTCTTACTAAAAAGTAAAAACCATCTTTTACATTTTTGGGGTAAAAATCTAATGATATATCAAAACAAACACCTTTCTCGCATACATCTTTAGCTGTAAAATCACCTAACCAATGAGCACCATTTTTAATAAGAGAATATATTACAATTGTAGTAAGTATTTTTCCCATTGGTACATTTGATACACGGTTTTCTTCATTAAGCATATCAGGTAATTCTTTATGAATATGTGAAATATTATCAGGCATTTTTACATATACCATAAGATCTATATCATCATTTTTTAAATATCCATAACCTCTTACAGCACTTAATAAACTACCTGATTTAATAAAATATGGGAAACCTAATGACATATATAATTTATATAAATCGTCTTTATGTTTAATTTTTTGTTTATTATCTTCTAATATATCAATGTATTTTTTTTTTAAATTTTTTGAATCATTAATCCAAACACAATCTTTAATTGTATTTATATCAAAATTTTTGTTAATTGATATTAATTTATGTTTTTTTAGAATTTTTTCATATTTATTTATAAAAGTTTTATTAATTAAATTATATTTAATATCTTCTTGAGTTTTTATATTTTTAAAATTATCTCTATCAATTGAAGGAACAAAATAATGTATAACTACTATTACACAAAATATTAATAATATAATATTGTTTAAGTCCATGATATATTATATATATAATATTTAAAATTTAGGAAAAAGGAATTGAGTGAAAACTCTAATTTGATTATAGTTAATAATATATTCTATAAGTATTTTCAATTTCTTGGCGACAGAATGGACATTTATCTTTTCGTGGCGAAGAATTTCTTCTTAAAATTCTCCGTGGTAGAATACTACTTCTTCTCTCTCTTTCTCTATTTTCACTATTTCTTCTTACGTATCTTTCTCTTCGTTCTGTAAGTCGTTGACGTTGTTGGAAATTATTTTCATTATTAGTATTAACATTAGCATTAGCATTAGCATTAGCATTAGCATTAGCATTAGCATTAGCATTAGTAGTGTTAGTTGTATTAGTACCGGCATTATTGTTGGTATTAATATTATTAGTATCAAAATTGAATATATTTGATAAAGTATTAGTTGTATCAGTTTGTGTTGCGATATTATTATCATTTGTTGCAGTATTATTTAAATTTTGTGGTAATATGGATGGTATATTTGTAATATTAGATGATTCTGAATTAATATTTTGATTAGGGTTATTAAAAACAGTTATAGAGTATGTAATTGGTTCTGATGTAGAAAAATTGAAATTTTGAGTTCCAATTCCAACATTTTGGGCAGCAAATGTTTTTGTTAATATAATACATTTTTTACATACTAAATGACCACAAGGTATTGTTACATGATCTGATACATTTGTATAACAAATTTTACAAATTGGTGAATTTTTTTTCATAACTTGAATGCTATGGTATTTTGAAATACAAGTTTTCAAAAAATTACATTCTAGAATTAATAATTTGTATGTTTTAATATCATCCATCATGTTGTTTTTTTCAATTATATCATTAATATAATTGTTTAAATTGTTATTTAAATCTGAATATTCATCTCCAATAGTTTCTTTCATTTGTTTAATCATTTTAAAATTTTTATCATATATTCTGCAATCTTTTTTTATCTTTTTTTCTAGTTTAATTAAATTTTCCCATTTAAGTTCTAAACGTTTTTTTATTTTTGTAATTGTTGTTTCTATATTGGAAAAGTTAATATTCATATCTTTTTCTATATTTTTAATATGATATAATTCAGTTTTCGTCATTTTTTTATAGAAAAAATCATATGATTCATCAATAGTATTTATGTCTTCATCTTCCTTTTCTTCTGATTGTGTTTCATTAGAATGTGTTTGATCTAATGTTGGTGATTCATTATCAGGGTAATACATTTGATGAAAATCTTTATTTTCATCAGAATCAAATATGTTTTGATTTTGTTCAAAGCGTTGAACTTTTTTTGTAATTTTAAACGGTTCGAAAATTCTATCATGACATATATTAAATTTGTGCATTAATGTATCAAAAACATTATTTGATTCAGAAATATTATCCGAAATATTTTCTAAAAAGTTATCTTGAAGTTCTGTAAAATCATCAGAAAATGATTGTTGATTATTTGAACTATTATTATTTTGATTCATTTGCGTCATAGTTATATTATATAAGGAAATAAATTTTCTTTTAAAGTGTATTTATGATCTATTTAATTTAGTAAGTTCCGAAGCTTTTTGTTTATAAACACTTTTTTGTTTATCTGTATATGATCTCCATATTTGAGATTTTAATGCTGAAAGAGTGCCAAAATCTGCATTTGGATTATTTTCTAATAAATTTTTTTCAATTGTTTTATCTTTTAAAAAAACTGACCAAGAAGTCACTACACCACGTCTACTTTTTCTTTTAGTTGGTTTAATTGGGGGTGATTTAATAATGGTTGTATTAATTCCAAAAATTTTTTGTCCATTGTTATGGGTTTCATCTTTTTCAATTTTAGATGAAAGTTTTTGTATCTCGTTTTTTAAAATTTGATTGTTTGTATTTAGTTCTACATTTATATTGACATTACTGATTTCTTTTTCTAATTGTTGTCCTGATTCAGTATTTTCTAAATTATTTTGTAATTCTTCATCTAATTCTTCATTTAATTTTTCATCTAATTCTTCATTTAATTCTTCATTTAATTCTTCATCTAATTCTTCATCTAATTCTTCGTCTAATTCTTCATCTAATTCTTCATCTAATTCTTCATCTAATTCTTCGTCTAATTCTTCATCTAATTCTTCATCTAAGTCAATTTCTGAATTCTCAGACATGATAATTTCGTCACCTGAATCTAATATATTATCTGAATCTGATATTATTTCAGAATTTGAATCAGATTCATATATAACATCCATATCATTAATAATTTTAGCATCTTCTACAATTATTTCAAAGGATGATTTAGTTGGTAAATGTTTAGAAATTCGTTTCATTGAATTACTTTGTTTGTTTATTTGAATAGGATTAACAACGGTTGGTACAATATTTGTTTCAATTTCTGTTGCATTAGTTGTCTTCGATGTTTTTTCTTGGACTAAATTACGAATCACATTTTTATTATTTGAAAATGTTTGTGATTGTGATTGTGATTGTGATTGTCTTTTTAACATTGCTATTTCTTGTTTTGCTTTATACATTTCATTAGCTATAATTTCAATTCTTTCCATCATTTTATTATATTCTCTATAAGCGAAATATAATACAATTCCAATAGTTATGATAGTTATTCCATTGCGAATTAAAGGATTTTTAAATAAATTTGCAAACATGTTTATTATATAGAATAATATGGAAATTATAACATTATTCTAAACGATATAATATATAGTTTAGAATAATGTTAATTTTATAAAAAAATAAATCTAATTATAATATATTCTTAAAGATGTCGAATGTATTAAATCAAATTGCCTCAAAAGGATGGAATTGGTGGAACAATGATGAAAATTCATTTCTTAAAAATGTTGGTGATCAAAAATTATTAAAACTTGGTAATAAATTATCCACAATTTTTTCTGAAAAGAATTGTGATAAATTTTCAATAAGTATTCCCAATATTGTTGTTGTTGGTTCTCAATCATCTGGTAAATCGAGTTTACTAAATTCATTAATAGGATATGATATTTTACCAACTGGTAGTAATATGGTTACTCGAACACCATTAATGTTACAATTAAATTATAGTAAAATACATTCAAAAGCAGAATTTGGAACTTATATTAATGGTAAATGGGTTCCAAGTCGAACATATGAACTTGATAGTAATAGAATTAATAGGGATCAGCAATTACAATTACATAAAGATATAGGAGAAATTACAGATGAATTAGCTGGAAAACAAAAAGGTATATCTTATACCCCGATACATTTGAGGATATTTTCACCAAATGTATCTGATTTATGTTTGGTTGATTTACCAGGTATAACTATGATAGGATTATCAGATAAGGGGCAGACTAAAGAAATGCCGGCTGAAATAAGAGATTTGATAAGTAATTATATTAAAGATCCAAAATCTATAATATTGGTTGTTATGCAAGCTCGTCCTGATTTAGAAGCAGATATGGGATTAGAATTAGTTAAAGCTTATGATGTAAGTGGCAAGAGAACTTGTGGTATTTTAACAAAAGTTGATTTAATGAATAATGATACAGATGTGTCTAGATATTTAAAAGGTGATATATCATCAGAATTAAAATTAAATTATGGATATTATGCTATAAGAAATAGAAATAGTACAGAAACAAAAACAATGACACCGATTCAAGGTTTAATGGCAGAGGATGAATTTTTCTCAAAGCATAAAATTTATAAAAATATTAATGAAAAGGATATGTTAGGTATAAAAAATTTAGGACTATCTTTGAGTCATATATTATCTGATCATATCAAAAAAAATATTCCAGAAATTATGGATGAAATAAATAAGAAAAAACATGAAGTAGATAAAGAATTGTTTAAATTAGGTTCTGAAATTCCATCTGATATAAAAGGAAAAATTACATTAACCAGCAATATAATTTCTAATTTTTGCATGTGTTTTAATAAAGCTTTAGAAGAAAAATGTGGTTTAAACTATGGTTTAAAAATTAAAGATAGATTTCAATTATTTAGAAAAGAAGTATGTAATGACATTACTAAAAATTATACAAATGAACAATTACAAAATTTAGTAAAAGGGTGTAGTGGAAATCATATGGATTTTAGTCTATTTTCAATAGATATATTGGAAAAGGGGATTAGTCAATATAAACCAATACAATTACTTCGTTCTCCGTGTTTTAAATTAATTTCAGATATATCTTTTTTATTGACTGAATTATGTAGAAAAATTTTAGAAGATAAGCAGTTTAGTCGTTTTCCTAAATTTGCTAAAATTTTAGAAAATAAAATTGAAAATATGGTCAATAAACAACAAGAAATTTTAAAAGAAACTGTTTTAAATTTAATTAATATCGAAGAAAATTATATATGGACTGAAAATAAAGCTTTTTTAGATAATTTAAAAAAAATGTTTAGAGAATGTAAAAATCAAACAGATATTAATATTATTAGAAGTTTGTTAAATCAGTATTTTAATACAGTAAAATACACATTTTGTGATCAGATTCCCAAAATGTCTATGTTTTATTTAGTTTCTAATATTGAGCGTCAAATATACAAAGATCTTTTTGAAATCACTGCTAAAGACGAAAATTATATTGCTAATATTCTTGAAGAACCAGGAACTATTGGTCAACAAAGAAATAAATTAGATAAGTTTAAAAATAAATTGATTCAAGCAAAAAAAATATTAAGTAATTATTAAATTACTTATTGTTCAGGATTGAATGGTCTTCGTGGTTCATCACCTCGTTGTCCGCGGAAGTTATCACCTCGTTGTTCTCGGAAATCACCGCGTGGTCCTCTGTAGTTATCTCGTGGTCCTCTAAAGCCACCTCGTCCGCGTCCTCGTCCGCCACCTCGTCCAAATTGACGGGGTCTATGTTCTCGGTGTTCTTGTCCATCTTCTCGGTTAGAATTATATTCGGTTCTTCGTTCTCTATTAAGAGCTCTTTGGTCAGAAAGTAAAGGACCTCCATTGACACCAGTCACATTTACTGCTAGTAATTTATCCTGTTTATTTGAATCTGCTAAGTCAAAGCTAACATATTCACCTTGAGTAAGAGTCTTGAAACTATCTTCTACTTGAGAACGAATAGAAGAAAAGTGGACAAAGACATCTAAATCAACACCATTCTCATCTTTATAAGTTAAGAATCCATAACCGCGTGTGTTATTGAACCATTTGACGCGACCAGTATGTGCTTGTGGTGCGGTTTGTTCAACTGGAGATTGTTGTTCAGTAGATTGTTGTTCAGTAGATTGTTCAGTAGATTGTTGTTCAACTGATTGTTCAGTTGATTGTTCAGTAGGTTGTTCAGTTTGAGACATTATTGTTTGATTTGTTATTAATTATAATATGTTTTAATTTCTTAATTTAAAAAAAACTCAATTTCAATTTTATTTTTCATTTAATTCAATGTAGATGTATATAAATGTTATTAATGATTTAATTCGGTATTAAATATAATTCTTATAATAATAATCATAATAATAATCATAATAATAATTATTATAAGAATGTGCGGAATTTGTGCTCTTATTTCAAAAAGTAAATTTATTTCATTTGAAATATATGACTGTTTAGTTGCATTACAACATCGTGGTCAAGATGCTGCTGGTATAGCAATATGTGACAGTAAAGTTTACAATATGCGTAAAGGAAATGGATTAGTTAGAGATATTTTTAATACTCAAAACCTTATGAATTTATCTGGGTTTATGGGTATAGGTCACACAAGATATCCAACTGCTGGAGGAGCATCACCCAAAGAAGCTCAACCACTTTATGTTCCAAATCCATATGGACTATTACTAGCACATAACGGTACACTTGTTAATGCAGAACAATTAAAAGAAAAATTAAATAAAAAACATAAAATTCATATTAACAGTTGTTCTGATTCTGAAATATTATTAAATATTCTTTCTATAGAATTACAAAAAGAAGATTCATTAATGCCAAAAAATATCTATAATGCGATTTCTCGCTTATATAAACAATGTATAGGAGGGTATGCCGTTGTGTGTATGATAATCGGTTTTGGAATTGTCGCATTTAGAGATCCAAATGGTATCAGACCAATTGTTTATGGAAAAAGAAAATATAATGACAAATTAAATGAATATTTATTCGCATCAGAAAGTGTAGCTCTTGATGTACTCGATTTCGAATTAATTTCTGATGTACAACCAGGTGAAGTTATTATTATTGACAAATCTTTTAATTTTTTTAAAAAAATATGTTATGAACAACCTAAATTAATACCATGCATTTTTGAATACGTTTACTTAGCAAGACCTGATTCTATTATTAATAAAGTATCCGTATATCAAGCCAGATTAAATATGGGTAAATATCTAGCTAATACGATAATAGAAGCAAATATAAAAAATGAAATTGATGTTATTGTTCCAGTACCAGATACTAGTAGAAATTTTGCTATTGAAATATCTAGAATTTTAAAAATACCATATCGTGAAGCATTTATAAAAAATAGATATATTAATAGAACTTTTATTATGCCCACACAAGAATTAAGACAAAAGTCAATTAAAAGAAAATTAAATATTATCAAATCAACAATTCTTGACAAAAATGTTTTAGTAGTTGATGATTCGATTGTTCGTGGAAATACATCACAATATATCGTCAAATTATTAAGAAATGCTGGTGCTAATAAAGTATTTATGACATCCGGGGCACCAGAAATTAAATATCCAAATGTATATGGTATCGATATCCCGAGTCAAAAAGAACTTATCGCATTTAATAGATCGTTACAAGAAATCGAACAAAAGATAGGATGTGATAAATTAATCTACCAAAAATTAGAAAATCTAAAATTATCTATTTTAGAAGAAAATCCTGAAATTCCAGATTTTGAATGTAGTATTTTTAATAAAAATTATTTAACCCATCATATTAATGATGAGTTTTTAAATAATTTAGAACAAACAAGAAATAAAAAGCAAAAATCAAAACATAATATTAACGACATGATAGTTATTTAAAAATGCGTTTATTTACCAAATTTTTTAAAATTGATTATTAATATTCTTAATTACATAATACTAAATATGACATCAAATACCGACGAAAAAATATTTTTCAGCGACATTCAGTCAATGATTGCCCGTCAATATGACGAGCATATTAGTAATAAAGTAATGAAGAAATTACGAAAAAGTGTGGAAAAATTAACACGACAAAATTCCAACACTTCTAATAATAACCAAAAATTAGATATTGGAAAAAATAAAAATAAAAAAAAAAAATTAACAAAAGAAGAAAGAGAAAAATTAAGGAATGATGTTATTCACGATATCTGTAGTGAATTTGAAGGATTAAAGATTAAATTATTTAGTCACCAAAAAAATTCTATAATTGATATGATAAAACGTGAAGTTTATCCTAAATTATCAGTTGATATTGAAGGAAATGTACAAGGAGATTATTACTATAGAAGTTTATCTCTTTATACTCCTGGAAAATATAAAATTGAAACGAATATGAGTATTCTTGGAAATGAACCGGGTAGTGGAAAAACATTGACTATTCTTGGTCTAATATCTCAAGATTATTATATAAAAAAATGTTTTCCTAAACTTGATAAATTTCAAGAAGAAAAAGAAATAGATAGATTACAATGGAAATATATAACCAGAAATGTACATCATGATTCAAGTACTAGTGTTACTATTGAATCTAAATATAAGTATATTCATTCAAACTTAATTATTGTTCCACATGGGGGAGTTTTCCGACAATGGAAAAAGGCAATACAAGAACAAACACATCTTAAAGGACAATTTATAGAAAAAACAAATGATTTTCTACACTTTGTTGATATAAATGATTGTAATGATGTAGAAATTATAAAACGATTTTGTGACAATTTAAAAAAAAATAAGACTGAAATTGTATTAGTTTCTTCTACATTTTTTTGTAAATTCATGGATAGATATAAAATTGTATCAGAATTATTATATTGGCATCGTGTTATTATAGATGAAGGAGATAGTATTCGTTGTCCCGATATGCGTCAAATAAGATATCGTTTTGCTTGGTTTGTTACAGCAACATGGGAATCACTTAAACAACCTAGGTGTAATGGATTAATTAAAAATATTTTTAAAGATTATCCAATTTGTTTCACGAAAAGATTGGTTATTGAAAGAAATGAAGAATTTTACAAAGAATTGTTTTCAAATGTTGATATTCAAAATATAGATCACAGATGTCTAGCACCAATCGCATATATATCACAAATTTCACATATTATTTCACCAAATGTATTAGAAATGATTAATGCTAATAACTTAAATGGTGCTATTAGAGAATTAGGTGGTAGAGTTGGTTCAGGTCAAGAAATATCTGAGGTTTTGACAGCAAATATTCGAGGACGTCTTGAAAGATTAAATTATGATAGAACATATGTGTCAGAATCACCATATATTGCGGATAACGATAAAGTTAGGCGATTAGCTAGAATCGATGTGGATAGAAATAGTTTACAATCACAATTAGATAGTATAACAAATAGAATTAATAATTTAAATGATGAAGAATGTGTTATTTGCTGCTGTTCCTATACAGAACCAGTTTGTTTAGAATGTACTCATGTATTTTGTAGTGAATGTATTTTAAAATGGATTGAAGTTAGAACACGCGTTCATCAAAGAGCACAATGCCCATATTGTAAAAGAATTATTAATGTGGCTAATATGCATAAAATAGACATGAATGCTAAGACCACTAAGACTAAAAAGAAAAAAGATGAAAAAAAAAGTAAAGAAATATTTGGTAAAGATGAAACAATAATTAAAATTATTGAAAATAATCCAAATGGTAAATTTATAATTTTTTCCAATCATTACGAATCATTTGATTCATTTGAAAATTTATTAACACGAAATCGAAATATTCAGAAAAAATGTAAAAGACTTGTCGGAAATACAAATACTATTGCTAAAACTTTGAGAAATTTTGAAAGTGGGCGTCTTGATATTATTTTACTAAATTCACAATATAATGGGGCAGGAATTGATTTACCTACTGCCACACACGTTATTTTATATCATAAAATGAGAAAGGATTTGGAAAAACAAGTAATTGGAAGAGCTTTAAGAATTGGTCGTCCAAAATCTTTACCATTATTTATTCATAGACTAAAATATGATAATGAGTATAATAATAATTAATAATGATTATTGAGTCCCAAAATATTTTTTTCTAAATATACTTTATAAAATATGTTATCTTTACAATCTGTAAAAAAATTTGTGTTTAAATATAAACTAACTATATTAGCAATTATCATCTCTATCGCAATTGCTATTTATTTAAAACGAGAAGTTCTTGAAAGTTTTTTTAAAAATATTACTGAAATGTTTGAAGATAATCAAGAAATAGCTGAAGAATGGGATGGCAAAGTAACTTCTTGTAAATTAATAAGTGATGAAAAAGTAAAAAATTGGTGTTTTGATGGATGTACCAATTCAAGTGAATTTAAAAAAGCTAATGCAGAATGCTTACAAGCTAAATGTAAAGGTGAAACCGGATATAAAAAAGTAGAATGTCTTAAAAATAATGATATAGTTGAAACATGTATATCTGAAGTAGCATCTGCATTTTGTTAAATTTAATAAAAAAAATTGATTAATTAATATTCTAATAAGATAAAAAGAAATTTATATATTAAAATATTAATCATTATAATTAATATAGTGTGTTCAATGGGAATTATATCCTCATTATTAGTTGATTTTGCTGACGCAAAATTTGAAAAAAATTTGCCATTAAAAAATGATTTATTATTGGAAATTCATAAATCATTCGAAAATAGGAAAAAAAAAAATATTAATTTAATTTTAGATATTGATTGTACACTGTTATATGCTTCTGATATTAAAGATGATAGGTTTAAATATATACCTATTCATTTTAATAAAAAATCTTTACGGAAAAAAAAACCAACATTTTATGTTTACTTAAGACCAAATTTACAATATTTTTTAGAATACTGTTTTGATAATTTTAAATCAGTATCAATATGGTCACTTGGACATAAATCATATGTTAATATAATCACTCATTTATTACAAAGTATTTATAATATTCCAAAATTTAAAACAGTATTATCTCGGTCAGACTATTCTTTGGATTATCTAGAATATTGCCCTATTAACAGAAGGTGGGATAAAAGGATAGATATGTTGTCTAAAAATTTACAACATTTATTCAATGATAAAAATGATTTTAATCAAAAAAATACATTATTTGTTGAAGATACAATTAATGCACACGTAAATAATTTCAAAAATCTTATCCAAATTAGACGATTTGATGCGATTTCGCATATTCCAGGTGATAATGAATTATCGAATTTAATTAATAAATTTAATGAAATGTGTTAAATAAAATTGAAAATATTATACTATATTAAATAAATAGTTTGAAATGGAAGTTGAAAATAATATTGATAACAATATGATATCAAAAATTTCTAAAAATCCATATTCTTATGCTAAAGAGTTATCTAATGAACAATTAGAAGAAATTATAGAATATGCTAATGACAGTTATTACAATTCACAAGAAGTTATGACAGATGAAGTATATGATATTTTAAGAGATATCTTATTTCAAAAAAATCCTAAAAGTAAAACATTAAAAAAAGTAGGAGCACCAATTGTTTCTGGTAAAGTAAAATTACCGTTTTGGATGGGAAGTATGGATAAAATTAAACCTGATACAAATGCTTTAGAAAGATGGCTAAAAAAATATGATGGACCTTATAATATAAGTGACAAACTTGATGGAACATCTGGGATGTTCCATTATTTTAAATCCGGTAAATTCTGGAAAACAAGATTCTATACACGAGGAAATGGATCATATGGTCAAGATATATCACATTTAATTCCATATTTATTCCCAAATGTTAAGGAAAATTTACCTAAAGAGGAAATATGCTTGCGAGGTGAAATTATTATGTCTAAACAAAATTTTAAAAAATTTGATATGAAAAATTCAAGATCTTTGACAAATGGAGTTGTTAATTCAAAAAAAAGTATAAAACCAGATTTATTAAATAATATAGATTTTGTTGTTTTTAATGTTTTAGAACCACAATGTAGGAAAAGAAAGGGATTAAAATATGCCAAGAGTTTGGGGTTCAAAACTGTTTTTAACAAAAATGTTAAATCATTGACAAATGAATTTTTAAGTGAAACATTAATGAAACGAAGAGAAGAATCTGAATATGAAATTGATGGAATTATAGTTGAACAAGATAAAAAACATAAAATAAATACATCCGGAAATCCTAAATATGGATTTGCATTTAAAATGGTTTTGTCAGATAAAATTCTTGAATCTAAAATATTAGAAGTTTTATGGCAACCATCTAAACATGGTCTTTTAAAACCAAGAATATTAATTGAATCTGTTATTATTGATGGTATTACTATCAATTATGTAACAGGACACAATGCTAAGTTTGTTAATGATAATAAATTAGGACCTGGAGCAATAATTCAAATTACTCTTGGTGGAGGAATTATACCAAATATACTCCAAACAATTAAACCATCTGAACCAAGTTTTCCAGATATACCATTCCATTGGAATAAAAATAAAGTAGATATTGTTCTTGATAATATTGATGATAATATTCAAGTAACTATACGACAAATTATTAATTTTTTTAACAAAATAGAAACAAAATTTTTGAGCAAAGGATTAATTACAAGAATGGTTGAAAATGGTTTTAATAATATTAATGATTTTATTAATGCTTCTCAACAAGATTTACTTAAATTTGATGGAATTAAAGAAAAACTTGCTTTAAAATTATATACTAATATTCAATCATCTATTAAAAATGTTCCATTACATAATTTAATGGAAGCTAGTAATTCATTCGGATTCGGATTCGGTAGGAAAAAATTTAAAATAATTATAGATCATATTCCAAATATTCTTGAAATAGATATTTCCGAAGAAGAACTTACCAAACAAATTGAAAATATACCAGGATTTAAAACAACTGCTTCTAAATTTTCAAAACATTTACCAATCTTTAAACATTTTTTGAATGAACATCCTAAAATTACAATTCAAATAAAAATAAATAATAAAAGAAAAAGAAGTAATAGTTTGAGTAATATTAATGTATTATTTACAGGAGTACGAGATAAATCACTTTCAAATTATATTATAGAACATGGTGGTATTCTTTCAGAAACATTTAATAAAAGTGTGAATATAGTTATTACTGGAAATGTTAATTCAAATAGTAATAAAATTAAAAAAGCGAGAAAAAATAATATACCAATTATGTCCCTTGATGATTTTAAACAAAATTACACTAAATAATTTAATATAATTTATAAGTCCCTATTTTATTATTAAAATATTACATTTTAAAAATTTAATATCTTGATAATGTATATTTAGAATATGTCACATAACGATAAATGTATTATTTATTGCGAACCTCCACCAATGATGGGTGGTGGACCAACTTCTGGAAGTAAAGGTTCATCAGGATCAGGGGGAGATAGCGCCACAATATCAACTGGTAAATTTAAGAATATTGAAGTTACAGATACAGGGACAATAAAAAAAATAAAAAACAAATTATTTCTCGGTAATCAAGTTGATACATATCTCTTGAATGTCACCAAGATGTCCGGATTTACATTGGATATTGGAAATAATTGTTTATGGTACGGAATTACTACTAAAGATTATATAAAATGGAAGGCGACCGATAATTTATGGAATACCCAAGGAGTAAGTCATTTATTATCATTACGACCAGCATCAACATCTAATGAGGCAGATGCAATTGGAGCAAGAACTTTTACATCTGAAGGTTTAACATGGACATGGCAAGGAACTGATAGTGATCATACAATCGTATTTGATGCCGCAAAGGATCGTTGGACATTTAGTAATATAGATCTACTATTACATAAGACCACTACAAAAATATTTAATACTGATACTTTTGCTGTATCAGATCCAATAATTCAAATCGGAGGAGTTACTGGAGTTGAAAATGATGGAATGGATAGAGGAATTAATTTTTTTCATTATGAAAATAGTGTAGAGAAAACAGGATTTTTAGGATATAGAGAAACTGATGATAGATTAATTTATGTCCCAGAAGTTAGCAGTATCACTGGACATATAGTATCCACACAAACCGATACAGATGGAAATGGGATTTATGGAGATATGGAATTAAATGATATTTATTGTTTTTCAATTAAACAAGAAAAAAATAATAGAAATCTCTTACTCGAAGGAGCACGAGGAATTCAAATTGTATCATTAGGAGTTTCCCAAGGTGATGATATTACACTTACAGCAGAAACATCAATTAATCTTATTGCTAATGAAGATGTATCAAATGCTATATATATTAATGCCGCTAATGGAGGTATTGATATTACCTCGTCAGGATCAACAGCTGGCGACGACATTGATATTACTTCAACAGCATCTATTAATATTCAATCTAATGAAAGTGTAGCAGATGCTATAGTTATTTCTGCTAATTATGGAGGTATTGATATACAATCGTTTGGAACAACTCCTGATGATAATATTGATATACACTCTTACACATCTATTAATCTACAAGCCGATGAAGATGTAAGTAATGCAATATCTATATATACTCTCATGGGTGGAATAGATATTATAGCCAATGCTCTTTCTGGAGGGCAAGATATTGATATTCAAGCATTAGGTTCATCTCTTAATCTCAAAGCAACAGAAGATATTAGTGATGCTATAACAATAGATGCTACACTTGGTGGTATTGATATTACTTCAACTGGAACTACTCCCGGTTATGATATAGATGTTACATCATCGACATCTATTAATTTACTCGCCAATGAAGCTATTGCTGATGCAATCACTATTACAGCATCCGCTGGCGGTATTGATATTGGTTGTTCTGGAACTGCCGGAAGTGATATCGATATTAGAGCTGATAGCTCATCTATTAATTTAATATCAACTGAAGCCGTAGATGATGCATTAACTCTTACTACAACTAATGGTGGATTTGATTTAACTTCGTATGGAAATATTGATATTGAATCCACAAATGGAATTATTAATATTGGAGCACAAGAATATGATTGTGATATAAATATAGGAACTACAGGAGCAAGATCTATTACAGTCGGAGGTGATACATCCTTTGTTACATGGTTTTCCGAAACTCTTAATTTTGAAACACAAGTAATTAAATTAACAGCAACACAATTTAATGCTAGTTCTATTATATTTGAAGCAGAACATGGTGGAGTTGATATAATTTCAGCAGGAACTGCTGCCGATGATGATATTGATATTACTTCAGCAACAGCAATTAATCTATTATCTACTGAAAATTCTACTGATGCTATTACGATAAAAACAACACAAGGAGGTATTGAAATTGGGTGTACTGGCTCTGCTGGCGAAGATATTAATATTCGTGCAGATAGTTCTTCTATTAATCTAATATCTACTGAAGATGTTCCTGATGCAATTACCATAATAGCAACAAATGGCGGAATTGATATTACAAGTTCTGGAACTACTGCCGGAGATGATATTGATATTACTGCAACAACTTCAATAAATTTATTATCCAATGAAAATGTTCCTGACGCAATCACTATTAAAACTTCCGCCGGAGGTATTGATATTGACGCTATTGGAACTGCTGGAGAAGATATTGATATTACAGCAACTGGTTCTTCCATTAATTTAATATCTACCGAAGACATCCAAGATGCCATTACTATTAATGCTACTAATGGTGGTATTGATATTACTTCTTCTGGAACAGATACAACTGATAATATTGACATTGAAGCAACCATGTCTATTAATTTAACGTCTAACGAAGCAGTTGATGATTCAATTGTATTAAATGCCATTAATGGTGGATTAGATATTCAAACAGTTAAAACAATTGATATTAATGCAAACACTGGACCAATTAATATTGGTACAGATAATTCTAATTCAGATATTAATATTGGGGTTTCTGGGGCAAGAATACTTACACTTGGTAGTAATACTTCTACTATCGTATTACTTTCATCTTCTATGGATTTGATAGTCCAATCTGATATTACAATTGGATCCGATGGAGGTATTGCTAGATTTGGTTCTAGTAAAGATGTTCCAAATGCTGTATTAATAAGCGCACCATATGGCGGAATTGATATAATTACTGGTTTAATAGACGGTGATCCAGGTGAAGATATTGATATTATAGCAAATAACTCTTCAATTAATTTATCCGCAACTGAAAATACTACTGATGCTATTACAATAATTGCTACAAATGGAGGTATTGATATTGGTTGTACTGGAACTGCTGGTGAAGATATTGATATTAGAGCAGATGGTTCTTCTATTAACTTGACAGCAACTGAAGATATACAAGATGCTATTACTATTAGTGCTACTAATGGTGGTATTGATATTACAAGTTTAGGGAATACTGCTGGAGATGACATCGATATTACTTCTACAACTTCTATTAATTTAACAGCAAATGAAGATATTGCTGATGCGATTACTATAAATGCCTCGATTGGTGGTATTGATATTACTTCTTCTGGAAATACTGCTGGAGATGATATCGATATTACAGCTACAACTTCTATTAATTTAACAGCAAATGAAGATATTGCTGATGCAATTACTATAAATGCCTCTGTTGGTGGTATTGATATTACTTCTTTTGGTGATACTGCTGGAGACGACATTGATATTATTGCTACTACATCTATTAATTTACGAGCAGATGAAAATATGCCAGATGCTATCACAATTGTAGCTACTGGCGGTGGTATTGATATTGGATGTACTGGGTCTGCCGGTGAAGATATTGATATCCGAGCTGATGGCTCTTCTATTAATTTAATCGCGACAGAAGATATTACTGATGCTATTACTATTAGTGCTACAAATGGTGGAATTGATATTACTTCTTTAGGAAATACAGCAGGTGATGATATTGATATTATTGCCACTACATCTATTAATTTAGAAGCAAATGAAGATATTCCTGATGCAATTACTATCAAAGCAACAGCTGGTGGTATTGATATTACAAGTTCTGGAAATACATCTGGTGATGATATTGATATTATTGCCACAACTTCTATCAATTTACGAGCAGATGAAAACGTCCAAGATGCCATTACTATAATAGCTACTGCTGGTGGTATTGATATTGAATGTACTGGAACTGCTGGAGAAGATATTGATATTCGAGCAGATGGTTCCTCTATTAACTTAATTTCTACTGAAGATATACAAGATGCTATTACTATTAGTGCTACAAATGGAGGGATTAATATGACAAGTTCCGGACATACTGCCGATGATGATATTGATATTGTTGCAACTACATCCATTAATTTAGAAGCAAATGAAGATATTGCTGATGCTATTACAATTAGTGCCACTTCTGGTGGTATTGATATTACTTCTTTTGGTGATACTGCTAATGATGATATTGATATTATTGCTACTACATCTATTAATTTACGAGCAGATGAAAACGTCCAAGATGCAATTACTATAATCGCAACAAATGGAGGTATTGATATTGGATGTACTGGAACAGCTGGAGAAGATATAGATATTCGGGCAGATGGTTCTTCTATTAATTTAACTTCTACTGAAGATATCCCTGATGCTATTACCATTAAAGCAACTGCTGGTGGTATTGACATTGATGCTATTGGAACTGCCGGAGAAGATATTGATATTACCGCAACAGGTTCGTCCATTAACCTAATTTCTACCGAAAATGTTCCTGACGCAATTACTATAAAAACAACACAAGGTGGTATTGATATTGATGCTATTGGAACATCTGGTGAAGATATTGACATTACAGCAACAGGTTCTTCTATTAATTTAAAATCTACTGAAGACACTTCTGATGCTATTACTATTAACGCTACCATTGGAGGAATTGACATTACAAGTTCTGGTAATACAGCAGGAGATGATATTGATATTATTTCTACTACTTCTATTAATTTACTGGCGAATGAAAATATTGCTGATGCAATTACTATTAAAGCTTCTGCTGGCGGTATTGATATTGATGCGATTGGAACTGCAGGAGAAGATATTGATATTACTACAACCGGATCATCTATTAATTTAAAATCAACTGAAAATATTTCTGATGCAATTACCATGACAGCAACAAATGGTGGTATTGATATTACAAGTTCCGGTAATACAGCTGGAGATGATATTGATATCACTTCTACTACCTCTATTAATTTACAAGCAAATGAAGATATTGCTGATGCTATTACTATTAATGCTACATCTGGTGGTATTGATATAACAAGTTCTGGTAACACAGCAGGAGATGATATTGATATTACTTCTACAACTTCTATTAATTTACTAGCAAATGAAAATGTTAAAGATGCAATTACTATTATAGCGACAAATGGTGGAATTGATATTGGATGTTCGGGTAGTGCTGGTGAAGATATTGATATTCGTGCTGATAGTTCTTCTATTAATTTAACTTCTACAGAAGATATTCCTGACGCAATTACCATGACAGCAACAAATGGAGGTATTGATATTACAAGTTCTGGTAATACAGCTGGAGATGATATTGATATTAAAGCAACAACATCTATTAATTTAGAAGCAAATGAAAATGTTGAAGATGCTATTACTATTAAAGCAACTGCTGGTGGTATTGATATTGATGCTATTGGAACTGCTGGAGAAGATATTGACATTACAGCAACCGGTTCTTCTATTAACTTAATATCAACAGAAGATATAGAAAACGCAATAACTATTAATGCTACTAATGGTGGTATTGATATTACAAGTTCCGGAACTACTGCTGGCGATAATATTGATATTACAGCAACAACTTCTATTAATTTAACAGCAAATGAAGATATTCAAGATGCCATTACTATCATAGCAACAAATGGAGGAATTGATATTACATCTTCCGGAAATACAGCAGGAGATGATATTGATATTATTTCTACTACATCTATTAATTTAACTTCATATGAAGAAATTGAAGATTCTATCGTATTAACTGCTATAAATGGGGGATTAGATATTCAAACTGAAAAAACAATTGATATTAATGCTAATACAGGTTCTATTAATATTGGAACTGATTTTAAAACAACATCTATTAATTTAGGTATTACCGGAGCACGAAATATTTCAATTGGTAATTTAACAGCAAATGTATCTGTTGAATCATCATCAATTGATTTTCTTACACAAGAAGCAATTTCAATTCAAACAAATGATGGTACATTAACTCTATCATCAGTTAAACCAGTTGATCAAGCATTAATTCTAAACTCCGTCAATGGAGGAATCGATATTGATGCCCAAACATATTTTAATCTAGAATCTCATGGAAATTTTTCAAATGCTATTACAATTCAAGCAACTCAAGGAGGTATTGATATTGGATGTTCAGGTTCTGCTGGCGAAGATATTGATATTCGTGCTGATAGTTCCTCTATTAATTTAATATCAACTGAAAATGTTGCTGATGCTATTACTATTAAAACTACAGCAGGAGGTATTGATATTGATGCTGTTGGAACTGCCGGTGAAGATATTGATATCACAGCAACTGGAACATCTATTAACTTAATATCTACAGAAGATATACAAGATGCTATTACTATTAATGCTACTTCTGGTGGTATTGATATTACAAGTTCTGGTAACACAACAGGAGATGATATTGATATTACTTCTACTACCTCTATTAATTTAACAGCAAATGAAGATATTATTGATGCTATTACAATTACCGCAACAAATGGAGGAATTGATATTACAAGTTCCGGTAATACAGCAGGAGATGATATTGATATTAAAGCAACTACCTCTATTAATTTAGAAGCAAATGAAAATGTTCAAGATGCTATTACTATTAGAGCAACTGCTGGTGGTATTGATATTGATGCTATTGGAACTACAGGTGAAGATATTGATATTACAGCAACTGGCTCTTCTATTAATTTAATTTCCACTGAAGATACTTCTGATGCAATTACTATTAATGCAACTATTGGGGGTATTGATATCACTTCTTCTGGAAATACTGCTGGAGATGATATCGATATTACTTCTACTACCTCTATTAATTTAACAGCAAATGAAAATGTCGCTGATGCTATTACTATTAAAACTACAGCAGGAGGTATTGATATTGATGCAATTGGAACTGCAGGTGAAGATATTGACATTACAGCAACTGGTTCTTCTATTAATCTAATTTCTACCGAAAATATTGCTGATGCTATTACTATTAAAACAACACAAGGTGGTATTGATATTGATGCCATTGGAACTGCTGGTGAAGATATTGATATTACAGCAACTGGCTCTTCTATTAATTTAATATCTACTGAAGATACTTCTGATGCTATTACCATTAATGCTACTATTGGAGGTATTGATATCACTTCTTCAGGTAATACTGTTGGAGATGATATTGATATTACTTCTACTACCTCTATTAATTTAATAGCAAATGAAAATGTTGCTGATGCTATTACTATTAAAGCAACTGCCGGTGGTATTGATATTGATGCCATTGGAACTGCTGGCGAAGATATTGATATCACAGCAACTGGATCATCTATTAACTTAATATCTACAGAAGATACTTCTGATGCTATTACCATTAATGCTACTATTGGAGGTATTGATATCACTTCTTCAGGTAATACTGTTGGAGATGATATTGATATTACTTCTACAACTTCTATAAATTTATTATCTAATGAAAATGTTGCTGATGCTATTACCATTAAAACAACTGCAGGTGGTATTGATATTGATGCTATTGGAACTGCTGGTGAAGATATTGATATTACAGCAACTGGCTCTTCTATTAATTTAATATCTACTGAAGATACATCTGATGCTATTACTCTTAATGCTACTATTGGAGGAATTGACATTACAAGTTCCGGTAATACAACAGGAGATGATATTGATATTACCTCTACAACTTCTATAAATTTATTATCCAATGAAAATGTTGCTGATGCGATTACTATTAAAACTACAGCAGGAGGTATTGATATTGATGCTATTGGAACTGCCGGTGAAGATATTGATATTACCGCAACTGGCTCTTCTATTAATTTAATATCTACTGAAGATATTCCTGATGCTATTACTATTAAAGCAACTAGTGGAGGTATCGATATTACAAGTTCCGGTAATACAACTGGAGATGATATTGATATTATTGCCACTACATCAATTAATTTACGAGCAGATGAAAATGTCGTAGATGCGATTACTATTAAAGCAACATCTGGTGGTATTGATATTGGCTGTTCAGGTAGTGCTGGTGAAGATATTGATATTCGTGCTGATAGTTCTTCTATTAATTTAACATCTACTGAAGATATTTCTGATGCTATTACTATGAATGCTACGAATGGTGGTATTGATATAACAAGTTCTGGTAACACAGCAGGAGATGATATTGATATTAAAGCAACTACATCTATTAATTTAGAAGCAAATGAAAATGTTGCTGATGCGATTACTATTAAAACAACTGCTGGAGGTATTGATATTGATGCTATTGGAACTGCCGGTGAAGATATTGACATAACAGCAACTGGCTCTTCTATTAATTTAAAATCAACGGAAGATATACAAGATGCTATTACTCTTAATGCTACTAATGGTGGTATTGATATTACAAGTTCCGGAAATACAGCAGGTGATGATATTGATATTACTTCTACTACCTCTATTAATTTAACAGCAAATGAAGATATTGCTGATGCAATCATAGTTAAGGCAACAAATGGTGGAATTGATATTATATCATTAGGTAATACAACCGGTGATAATATTGATATTGAATCAAATACAGAAATAAATTTACAAGCAACACAAGATATTACAATAACTTCTAATCAAAGTATTAATTTAACTTCATCTAATTCTGTTAATATCCCAATTAATATACCATTACATTTTGCCAATACAAATCAGCAAATTATTAGTGATGGAACTAATCTTACAATTGATGCTAATGATACAATATATTTGGATACAGATGTTATTTTTAATGGTACTACAAATACAAAAAAAGTTTTTTGGGATCAAAGTCAAGATAAATTATTTATATTTGGAGATTTTGAAGTATCTGGTGAACAAATAATTAGAAATACAGAAGTAGTAGTTACAGATGACCCAATAATTCGTTTAGGTGGTGTAGATACACCAACTAGTAATGATTCACTTGATAGAGGTATAGAATTTGCCTGGTATGATAATTCAGCACAAACAGGTTTCTTTGGTTTTAGAAATACTGATAAAAGATTAATTTATGTACCAAATTCTACAAATACTAATGAAATCATTTCAGGTAATTATGGTGATGTAGAAATAAAAGATTTATATGCCACTTCGTTTATTACTGATAATGGATTAGATATGATATTACAATCAACAAAAGGTATTGATATTACCGCCCAAGGAACAAATTCTGGTGTAGATGATATTAATATTACTACTACACAATCACTAAATATCATAGCAAATGAAAATGTTCCTGACGCTATCACAATTCAAGCAACTCAAGGAGGAATTGATATTGGATGTTCAGGTTTGGCTGGAGAAGATATTGATATTCGTGCTGATGGTTCTTCCATTAATTTAATAGCAACTGAAAATATTATTGATGCTATTACTATTAATGCTACTAATGGTGGAATAGATATTACTAGTTTCGGAAATACAGCAGGAGATGATATTGATATTACTTCCACTACTTCTATTAATTTACAAGCAAATGAAGATAGTTCTGATGCTATTACTATTAAAGCTTCTACAGGTGGTATTGACATAACAAGTTCTGGTAATACTGCTGGAGATGATATTGATATTGTTGCTACAACTTCTATAAATTTATTGTCTAATGAAAATGTTTCTGATGCAATCACTATTAAAGCATCAGCAGGAGGTATTGATATTGATGCGATAGGAACTTCTGGAGAAGATATTGATATTACTGCTACGGGTTCATCTATTAATTTAACTTCGACTGAAAATGTTCCTGATGCTATTACTATTAAAGCTTCTACAGGTGGTATTGATATTGATGCCATTGGAACTGCTGGTGAAGACATTGATATTACAGCAACCGGTTCTTCTATTAATTTAAAATCTACCGAAGATACATCTGATGCTATTACTATTAATGCTACAATTGGAGGAATTGACATTACAAGTTCCGGTAATACTGCAGGAGATGATATTGATATTATTTCTACTACCTCTATTAATTTACAAGCAAATGAAGATATTGTTGATGCTATTACAATTACGGCAACAAATGGTGGTATTGATATTACAAGTTCTGGTAATACTGCTGGAGATGATATTGATATTATAGCAACAACTTCCATAAATTTATTATCCAATGAAAATGTTTCTGATGCAATTACCATTAAAGCATCAGCAGGTGGTATTGATATTGATGCTATTGGAACTTCTGGTGAAGACATTGATATTACTGCAACAGGCTCTTCTATTAATTTAAAATCCACAGAAGATACTTCTGACGCTATTACTATTAATGCTACAATTGGTGGTATTGATATTACCTCATCTGGAAATACTGCTGGAGATGATATTGATATTACTTCTACTACATCCATTAATTTAACTTCAAATGAAGCAACTAATGATTCTATTGTATTAAATGCTATTAATGGTGGATTAGATATTCAAACAGAAAAAACGATTGATATTAATGCTAATAGTGGTGCTATTAATATTGGATGCGATAATCAAACAACAGATATTAATATTGGTATTAGTGGAGCTAGAACTGTTTCAATTGGAAGTGATTCTTCACAAATTGAATTATTATCCGCAGCATTGGCTCTTACAACAATTGATGGTATTACATTAGAAACAACAAATGGAGTTGCTCAATTAATTTCTTCAAAAGATGCTCCTATTGCTGTTGAAGTTTTAGCAAATCAAGGTGGTATTGATATCACTTCTTCGGGTAATACCGCTGGAGATGATATAGACATTACTTCTACAACTTCTATTAATTTACTAGCAAATGAAAATATTGCTGATGCTATTACTATTAAAGCAACTGCCGGTGGTATTGATATTGATGCTATTGGAACTGCTGGAGAAGATATTGATATTACAGCAACTGGTTCTTCTATCAATCTAAAATCTACTGAAAATATTTCTGACGCTATTACTATTAGTGCTACTTCTGGTGGTATTGATATTACTGCTGGAGATAATATTGACATGATTTCTACTACCTCTATCAATTTACAAGCAAATGAAAATACTTCCGATGCTATTACCATTAAAGCAACTGCTGGTGGTATTGATATTGATGCTATTGGAACTTCTGGTGAAGATATTGATATTACAGCAACTGGTTCTTCTATTAATTTAAAATCCACTGAAGATACCCCTGATGCTATTACTATTAATGCTACAATTGGTGGTATTGATATTATTTCATCTGGAAATACTGCCGGAGATGATATTGATATTACTTCTACTACCTCTATCAATTTACAAGCAAATGAAGATACTTCCGATGCTATTACCATTAACGCTACCATTGGAGGTATTGATATCACTTCTTCAGGTAATACAGCAGGAGATGATATTGATATTACTTCTACTACCTCTATTAATTTAGAAGCAAATGAAAATGTTAGTGATGCTATTACTATAAAAACAACACAAGGTGGTATTGATATTGATGCTATTGGAACTTCAGGTGAAGACATTGATATTACAGCAACTGGTTCTTCTATTAATTTAATCGCAACCGAAAATGTTAGTGATGCTATTACTATAAAAACAACACAAGGTGGTATTGATATTGATGCGATTGGAACTGCTGGTGAAGATATTGATATTACAGCAACTGGTTCTTCTATTAATCTAAAATCTACTGAAAATATTTCTGACGCTATTACTATTAATGCTACTTCTGGTGGTATTGATATAACAAGTTCTGGTAACACAGCAGGAGATGATATTGATATGACTTCTACTACCTCTATCAATTTACAAGCAAATGAAGATATTGCTGATGCTATTACTATTAATGCTACTTCTGGTGGTATTGATATAACAAGTTCTGGTAACACAGCAGGAGATGATGTAGACATTACTTCTACAACTTCTATTAATTTACTAGCAAATGAAAATATTGCTGATGCTATTACTATTAAAGCTTCCGCAGGTGGTATTGATATTGATGCTATTGGAACCGCAGGTGAGGACATTGATATTACAGCAACTGGGTCATCTATTAATTTAAAATCTACAGAAGATATTGATAATGCTATTACAATCCTAGCAACAAATGGTGGAATTGATATTTTTTCAAATGGTACAACTGCTGGTGATGATATTGATATTATTGCTACTACTTCTATTAATTTACGAGCAGATGAAAATGTCCAAAATGCTATTACAATTACCGCAACAAATGGAGGTATTGATATTGGATGTACTGGAATTTTTGGAGAAGACATTGATATTCGAGCAGATGGTTCCTCTATTAACTTAATTTCAACAGAAGATATACAAGATGCTATTACTATTAGTGCTACAAATGGAGGTATTGATATTACTTCTTTAGGAAATACAGCAGGAGATGATATTAATATTATTGCTACAACATCTATTAATTTGCAAGCAGATGAAAATGTTCAGGACGCTATTACAATAAAAGCATCTGCTGGCGGTATTGATATTGGATGTACTGGAATTGCTGGAGAAGATATTGATATTCGAGCAGATGGTTCCTCTATTAACTTAATTTCTACCGAAGATATACAAGATGCTATTACTATTAGTGCTACAAATGGAGGTATTGATATTACTTCTTCAGGTGATACAGCAGGAGATGATATAGACATTACTTCTACAACTTCTATTAATTTACTAGCAAATGAAAATATTGCTGATGCTATTACTATTAAAGCTTCTGCAGGTGGTATTGATATTGATGCTATTGGAACCACAGGTGAAGACATTGATATTACAGCAACTGGATCATCTATTAATTTAAAATCTACAGAAGATATTGATGATGCTATTACCATCAATGCTATAAATGGAGGTATTGATATATTTTCAAACGGAACAACTGCCGGAGATGATATTGACATAGAATCATCTACATCCATTAATATTACAGCAAATGAAAATACACCAGATGCTATTAATATGACAGCAACTTTTGGTGGAATAAATATAATAAGTTCAGGAAATACGGCTGGAGATGATATTGATATTACCGCCACTACTTCTATAAATATTCAGGCAAATGAAAATATTGCTGATGCTATTACTATTAAAGCCACCGCAGGAGGTATTGATATTGATGCAGTTGGAACCTCCGGAGAAGATATAGATATAACAGCTACTGGTTCATCTATTAATTTAAAATCTACTGAAGACATTAAAGATGCTATTACTATTAACGCTACAATTGGAGGAATTGATATTACAAGTTTTGGTAATACTGCCGGAGATGATATTGATATTATTGCTACTACATCTATTAATTTACGAGCAGATGAAAATGTTGAAGATGCTATTACAATTGTAGCATCTGCTGGTGGTATAAATATTGGATGTACAGGTAGTGCTGGAGAGGATATTGACATTATATCTACTGGCTCATCTATTAATTTGAAATCAACAGAAGATATACCTGATGCGATTACCGTGTCAGCAACAAATGGGGGTATTGATATTATTAGTTCAGGAACTACTGCTGGTGATGATATTGATATTACTTCTGCTACTTCGATAAATTTAGAAGCAAATGAAAATGTATCAGACGCAATTACAATTAAAGCTTCTGCAGGTGGTATTGATATTATAGCAACAGGAACATCTGGTGAAGACATTGATATTACATCTACTGGCTCTTCAATAAATTTAAAATCAACAGAAGATATTGATGATGCTATCACTATCATAGCAACAAATGGTGGGATTGATATATTTTCTAATGGAACAACTTCTGGAGATGACATAGATATTGAATCATCTACATCCGTGAATATTACAGCAAATGAAGATGCGCCAGATGCAATTAATATAATAGCAAATTCTGGTGGTATTAATATTACAAGTTCAGGAACTACTGCCGGAGATGATATTGATATTAATTCTATAACATCTATAAATTTACAATCAATTGAAAGTGTTCCAGATGCTATTACTATAAATGCTACTACTGGAGGTATTGACATAATATCTAAACTTGATATGACATTACAAACAACTGATTCTACTTCAGATATAAATTTGACTGCAGGCACTAATGTAAATATTCCATCAAATGTTGGTTTAACTTTTGGAAGTGATGCTCAAAGAATAGTTACAACTGGTTCTGATTTATCAATTGATGTTAATTCTTCTCAAAGAATGTTTATAAATAATTCAGGAAGAGTAGGTATTGCTACAAATGATCCAAAAGTTGCTCTTCATATTAATTTTACTGATGCTCTTAAAATTCCTAAAGGAACAACCGCCCAAAGACCAACATCTACTACTACCGACCACAAAGGATATATCAGATATAATACTACAACTGATCAATTTGAAGGATTTGGTGCTGGACCAGCTTGGGGTTCTCTTGGTGGTGTCATTGATGTAGATCAGGATACTTACATTAAAGCAGAATCAGCCGCTGGCAATGATAATGATGAATTATGGTTCTTTACAAGTGGAAATGAAAGAATGAGAGTAAAAAGTGATGGAAAGTTTGGTATTGGAACTACTATTCCAGAAGTTAGTGTTCATATTGAACATACAGATGCTCTTAAGATACCAAAGGGAACAACTGCTCAAAGACCAACAGCTACTACCACTGGTCATAAAGGTTATATTAGATATAATACTACAACTGATCAATTTGAAGGATTTGGTGCTGGACCAGCCTGGGGTTCTCTTGGTGGCGTCATTGATGTAGATCAAGATACATATATAAAAGCAGAATCAGCGGCTGGTAATGATAATGATGAATTATGGTTTTATACAAATGGAATTGAAAGACTTAGAGTTATGAATACGGGTTATGTTGGTATAGGAATTACAAATCCAAGTGCTTTATTAGATGTAAATGGTGATGTTATTGTTGCTGGAAATTTAACAGTTAATGGAACAACCACAACAATTAATGTAAGTGAAATTGTAGCAGAAGATTCTTTACTACAATTGGCAGCAAATACTAGTGATGATACACTTGATATTGGTGTATATGGTAAATATATTAACAGTGGAACGAAATATGCTGGTTTATTTAGAGATGCAACTGACAATAAATTTAAATTTTTTACTGCTTTAGAAACTGCTCCTGGAACTTCTTCAGTTGATATTACGGGAACTGGTTTTACATTGGCTAATGTTCAAACTGGAAATATTGAATGTTCTAATATTCATGCTACATCCATTGGAATAGGAATAGCAATTCCACAACAAGATTTACATATCAAGGGTAATGGTGGTCTTCTATTATTAGAAGGAAGTGATCATTGTTTTATTGAATTTTATCCTGATAATTATTCATCTGGAAGAAAAGCATTAATAGGATATGATAGTGCAAATGATAATAATTTTTATATCACACAACAATTAGATAATGACATTATATTTAAAACAAATAATACAGAAAAAGTTAGAATTATAAATGATGGAAAAGTTGGTATTGGAACAAATAATCCAACACAACCATTAGAAATCTTCAATACTTCAAGGGCTGATATGGATTTTAATTGTAATGGTACAGATGTATTAAATGTTGGTGTAAATGCAAGTGATGGATTTGTTATTGCTGAAAATGGTAATTTAATTTTACAAGCAAATGGTTTCGCAAGAATATTAACAAATAATACAGAAAAAATAAGAATTGATTCTTCTGGTAATGTTGGTATTGGAACTACTTCACCAACTCAAAAATTATCTGTTAATGGTAATATTGAAATACTTGGTCTAAATGATTTATTATTTAGAAGAGCAGATGGAACAGAATCAACAACTATATCATCAAATAATGAAGGTTTTACTATTAGTGAAAGCCGTGGAACTAATATTACAAAATACCAAATGGGAGAAGATGACCATATTTTTTATACATCTAATACTGAAATAATGAGAATTACTTCATCTGGAAATGTTGGAATTGGAATCACAAATCCATCCGTTTCATTTGAAATTCAAAGAAATGACTCTATTTTATTACCATCTGGAACAATAGCACAAAGACCATCAAATCCTAAATCCGGATATTTACGATTTAATAGTGAAACTAACTTGTTTGAAGGCTATAATGGATCAATATGGTTATATATGAATCCAGGAGGAATTATACAAGATACTGACAAAGATACAAAAATTGTAGTTGAACAAACTGCTGATGAAGATACAATTCGTTTTTATACAGTTGGTTCGGAAAGAATGATGATAGCATCAAATGGAAAAGTTGGTATCGGGACACTCACACCACAAAAAGAATTTCATGTTGTTGGTGATATTCAATTTGGGTCTAGTAGTAAATGGCAATTAGATGAAGCAAGTTGGACTAGTGGTGCAACAGATCAAGCAAATTTTGCATATAATGGGGTAAATAGTACTTCTGTTTTCGGAATTCATGGTGTTGGTGATAAAACTGTTGATATGAAAATTGATGGTGGAATTATGATTGGAGACGCATCTGGAATACCTCAAGCTAAATTGGATGTTAGAGGTGATATATATACAAATAGCAATATTGGTATCGGAATAACAAATCCAAGCATCTCTCTTTATACAGATAGAACTGATAGTTATAAATTGCCAGCAGGAACTACTGGTCAAAGACCAACATTATCTGAAAAAGGTTATATTAGATACAATACACAATTAGATACTTTTGAAGGATTTGGAGCCGGTGATGCTTGGGGAAGTTTAGGAGGTGTTATTGATATAGATAAAGATACTAAAATTACAGCAGAAACATCCCAAAATGATGAAGATAAACTTAGATTTTTTACAAGTGGTTCAGAAAGAGTTATTATTGATAATAATGGAAGCGTTGGTATTGGAACATCAACACCCGCAGTTCCTTTCCATATTTATCGTAATAATGTTAATTCTATAATTGCCATAGATCAAGCGGGAACAAAGAATGATTGTGGTGTTCAATTCAAAAGAGCAACAGTTGAAAAATGGTTTATTGGAATGAATGACACTGATGAAGATTTAATATTTAGAAATAATGGTTTTGATGAATTTGTTATAACTGAAATGGGCTATGTTGGTATTGGAACTGATAATCCAAATGCTAAACTTGATGTTCGCGGAGATATATACACAAATGAAAATATTGGAATTGGTGTAAATACACCAGCAGTTTCATTAGATACAAATAGAACTGATTCTTATAAAATACCATCAGGTTCTACAGCACAAAGACCTTCAAATCCAGTAAAAGGTTATTTTAGATATAATACTAGTTTAGATAGATTTGAAGGTTATGGAGTTGGAAATGCTTGGGGAAGTTTAGCAGGAGTTATTGATATTGATCAAGATACAAAAATTTTGGCAGAATCAATACCAGATGAAGATAAATTACGATTTTATACAGCGGGTAATGAAAGAATGATTATTGATAATGTTGGAAATCTTGGTATTGGAAAAACAAATCCTACAGTAAAAGTTGATATAGTAGGTGATATAAATTGTACTAATATTACAACATCGCAAGATGTTAATATTCCTGCTAACCAAAAACTAAATTTTGCTACAACTGAAGAAATTAGCAGTGATGGAAATAATTTAAATATAATAGCAAATTCAACAATTAATTTAGATGGAGATGTTGTATTTAAAGGAACGCAAAATAGTAATAAAGTTTTTTGGGATCAAAGTGATAATAAATTATTTATATTTGGAGATTTTGAAGTGTCTGGTGAACAAATAATTAGAAATACAGAAGTAGTGGTTACTGATGACCCAATTATTCGTTTAGGAGGTGTTGATACCCCAACCAATAATGATGCTAAAGACAGAGGAATAGAATTCGCATGGCATAATTCAGCAGCAAAATATGGATTTTTCGGAATGAGGCGAAGTGATAATAGATTTATATATATTCCTGATGGAACTAATACAAGTGAAGTTTATACAGGAAATTATGGAGATGTTGAAATCAAAGATTTATATGCAACATCATTTATTACTGATAATGGATTAGATATGATATTAAATTCAACTAAAGGTATTGATATATCTGCTAATGGATCTGTTGTAAATACAGATGATATTAATATTACCGCAACACAATCAATTAATATTACAGCTAGTGAAAATGATACGGAAGCCATAAAATTAATTGCTACAAATGGAGGTATAAGTATTGGTTGTACAGCCGCAACTGGAAAAGATATAATTGTTAGAGCAAATGGTTCTTCAATTAATTTAATATCAACGGAAGATGCAACGGACGCAATTATTATTCAGGCAACACAAGGTGGAATTGGATTAATTTCAAATGGAGGAACCGCTGATGATGATATTGATTTAGTATGTACAACATCAATTAATTTAATTGCTTATGAAAATGCTTCTGATTCTATAAATATTGTTGCTGCAAATGGAGGTATAGATATTACTGCTACTGGAACTTCTGGGGAAGATATTGATATAAATGCTGATGGTTCATCTGTTAATATTACTTCTACAGAAGTAGTATCTAATGCTATTGTTTTAAACGCAGATTCAGGTGGTTTAGATATTTTAGCAAGTGGTGGAAATGGATTTGATATTGATGTTACAAATACAGGTGGTTCTATTAATTTACTAGCAAGTGAATCTGTTTCTGATGCTATTACAATCAAAGCATCTGGTGGTGGTATCGATATTGATGCTATTGGAACTCCTGGAGAGGATATTGATATTACAGCAACTGGTTCATCTATTAATTTAAAATCTACAGAAAATATATCTGATGCTATTACATTAAATGCAACTACCGGTGGTATAGATATAAATGCAAACGGGCAACCAGGAGAAGATATTGATATTACCGCTACTGGTTCATCTATTAATTTAAAATCAACAGAATCAATTGCTGATGCAATAACATTGGAAACAACTGCTGGGGGTATTAAATTTATATCATCCGGTCAAAATACAGGAAGTGATATTTATATGAAGGCAACTAAATCTATCTTTATGGAAGCAGATGAAAATACAACTGATGCTATTAATATTTCAGCTACAGCTGGTGGAATTAATATTTTATCTACAACACAATCGGGAAATGACATTAATATTGTAAGTACTGGTGCGTCAGTTAATATTGAATCAAATGAAGATGCTACAGATGCTATTATTTTAAAAGCAACTGCTGGTGGTATTGCTTTATTATCTCAAGGATTAACACAAGGTGATGATATTGATTTAATTTCTTCAACTTCTATTAATATAATTTCTAATGAAAATCGTTCTGATTCCATTGTTCTAAATTCATTAGAAGGTGGTATTGAGATAACAGCAAATGGTGATGATGGTCAAGATATTGACATAACTAATACAGGTGGTTCAATAAATATGATATCAACACAAAATGTTTCAGATTCTATTGTACTATCTTCAACAAGTGGTGGTATTGATATTGGATGTTCAGGAGCAGCAGGTCTAGATATAGATATAACTTCATTAGGTTCGTCTATAAATCTTTTAGCATATGAAGATGTAAATGATGCAATTACTATTACCTCTAATAGTGGTGGTATTGATATTAAAGCATTAGGAAATGATGCAAGTGATGATATAGACATAGAAGCAAGTCAAAAAATTAATATAATTTCTAGTAATACTGAAGATAATTCTATTAAATTATGGGCTAATAATGGTGGTATTGATATAGGTTGTACTGGTGTTAATAAAGATATTAAATTAGAGGCCCAAAATGGTTATGTTCGTATTGTTAGACCAATTATAGATGAACCAATTTTTAATACTTCAGAAGAAACTGATTATAGTATATGGATTCCATTTAGTCAATTTCAAGTAAAAGAAGGAGTTTGGGATATATATAGAGATACAGCAAATGGAGATTTTTGTTGGAGAAAAGAAGCAAAAGAAGAAATAAGTTATTTAACTGCTGATATAACTTTACCAACTAGGGATAATACAATCAAAGGATATAAATTAACTTCCTTATATTTGGCTTATGCAATTGAAGGACAAGATTTAAAATCTATTAATACAAAAATTATTAAAAAAGTTTGGAATCCTTCTAATCCAATTACCGCAAGTACTACTACAACTTTAACAACTACTAATTCAGGATTGACTGATGGTAATTTAAATATTGAACCAATTATTGTTGCTAATTTAAATAATTTAATCGAAAATGGTGGAGTTTATTATCAAGTAAATGTTCAATTAGAAAGTCCGGGCAATTTCTATTTAGCGGAATCAGATTCTTCTGCTGCTATCAGTTACGCTTGGAAAGCTTTCGATGGAAATGATGCTACAAATTGGGAATCAACTGATAGTGCATTTCCTCATTGGATATCATATGATATGGAAACAAGTATTGCTGTTACTAAATTTAAATGGAAAACATTAAATAATTCTGCTAATTTTACCCCATTAACTTGGAAATTACAATCATCAGATGATGGAACTACCTGGACTGACGTCCAATCATATTCTAATCCTTCTACATATGATTCATCTATAACATGGTATACTTATACAGTTGATAATCCAGTTGCTGGTCGTTATGTTAGATGGTATTTTGAATCTTCATATGGAACTAGTAATAGTGTAAGTATTAGTGAAATGTATTTCTGGAGAACTAGTACAATATATGTTGAAACAAGTGGAACAGAAACTAATTATGATGCTTACAAAGCATTTGATAATGATTTAATTAATAGTTCTGCTCGTTTATCAGCAGCAGATTATGGTGCTCAATGGATTAGCTACGATTTCCAATCAGCAAAATTAATTAGTAGATATAGAATAGCGTCCAATCCACCATCAGATCAAAGTGATCCTCAATCATGGACTATTCAAGTAAGTACTGACAATTCTAATTGGACAACAGTTGATACTCAAACTAATCAATCTATTGCTTCTAATACAGGATATCTTCTTACAGACACTTATTATGAAATTCCATTAAATAATCAAATAAGTGCTAGATATATTCGTCTAATGGTTACTTCAACCAGATGGGGAAGCGGAATTTGTACCATTTCCGAAATTGAATATGCTGAAGGTGTAGACCTTTATGTTGGTAAATCGGTGAATCAAAATTATAGGTATGTTTCAGTAACAAATCCAGAATTTGTTAATGGTAATACCGCAATGACAGTTGGAATTGATATTGATTGTAATGAAAATTCTACATTCAAATTCTATGGAGTTTCTGCTAGATATAATTCCAGATTGATTTAAATATATTTATTAACATAATAATTTATAAAATATATCACTATACTTGAAAAACTAGATATCCAACACCAAATAGATTCAAAAGAAACATTTCCTTTAAAATATACAACAATTGCTAAAAATGAATAATATGCACTACAAATTATTGCTAATAAAGTTGGTTTCAATAAAATGAATGCAGATATAATACAAAGAATAAAAGCAAAAAAATATTGAATATCAATATTGTTATCCCATACCAAATTTTTATATTTTTTGTGTGGATATGATGTATAAGTAAGATTTGACTTTTCATCATAAAATTCTTTAAATATTTCGTATAAATTATATACAAAATAAATTACATTTATTAATAATAAAGTTCCAAATGTTTTATTTTTAGAACCAATATCATAATATGAACCTATCATTATTGACATAGGTTGTGATATTAAACTAATCGTTAATAATAAAGTACCAAATCTATTTAATTTTTTATTTTTGTATTTTATTGCTAACCAAATTAAAAATTCACCCAATTGGACGATATTATAACATAATATAAATGACATTATTATTAAATCATTCTTTTGTCCTCTTTTATAAAGAGCATATGAAACAAATAAAGATACTAGAAATGTTATTAAAGATGTTTCTAAATTAAAACACATTATATATTATTTGATAATATAATAAAAAATTAAAAATGATTTTTTATATATCTATACAATTATTCAATAAATTACACAATGATTTCTTATCTTTGTAATAAAGCAAGTAAAATTAATGAACGTAGTATCAAAATTGAGATTGCAGAATTTGAATCTCATAAGAAAAAAATTACGGAAAAAGTTAAAGAAAAATTCGTCACAAATATTATTGATGATTTAAAACATGAAATGAACAATATTCCATATAATACTATTAAAAATTTAGCTGAGATTTTAATTTTATATGATGATCTTGAACTATTTTATGAATTCTCAAGAGCAATAACTGAGGAGGAGTTTAAAGAATTTAACACAAAATTAAAACAAGTAGATTTTATTCCTAAAAAAATAAAGGCCAGTATTATAAATGCTAATTCAGAATTGTTCAAAATGATGATAACACCTGGTAATGAAATTGATGCCAGAGAACATTTAGTATATTATAGAGAAATTATTATGTATCATTTTTTAGAAAATGAAGATTTAAAACAATCTTTATCAATGATGAAATATTATTACATAAAAAAAAAAAATAAATTTGTAAAAAAACAAATGTATCATAATAATGATTTAAAAAAAGGAAATTATTATCAAAGTATTGTTTACCCAATTTTAAAATTTTATTATCAAAATAACTTATATTATGAAAATAAACGAGAAATGAAACTACCTATTATTGGATATAAAAATAATATTCCTGTATTAAATCCTAAATTTTTTAATTTTCAAGAAGGATATTCTTTTACTGGACAATTATTTAAAAATATAAGAAATTTTGTTACTTTACCACTTTAAAATAATATTTTTAAAATAATATTTTAAATATGGACTGGTTAATTTTAAAAATTAAAATCGTTTTTTTGAATGTCTATGTATCAAATCAGCCAAGTACTCAATCAAGTACTCAACGAAGCACAAAGAACTAAACCGAAATTAACAACCGAAATCAACAACCGAAATCATGACTATCTGGAAATGTAGTGAATGTGGTTGCCATAACAGTGTCACAAGAGATGCATGCCAAGCGTGTTTCACCACTCCTCCTCCTCTTAGCAACACCTCAAGCATTCTGGCCTCGGCGTGTGGGCTGGAAATTCCCCAAGTGATTGCCGATATCATCATCACCATCAGTTGCCACATGGAACATAACTTCAAATTCCAATCTTCAATCGCCCCAAAGATCAAGCAAATTGACTATGTCACTCACCCATGCTCATTCCACGGAAGCCTTGTTTCAAAAAAGACAATATATCATATGGATATTGAAGTAATTTCTTATCTTGAAGAGGCCTCCCATGTGATAGAGGGAAACTTCGCGAGCATGTCCACCAGGGCACGTCGCCCGTCTCGTATCACCATCCGTCTGTCCGATCGATCGTATTGCTTAGTTCGTGCATTTCCTTAACTTAGCATAAACTTTCCTATATTACATAATATAATATAATTAGGGACTGATATTTTTATATATTTAAGAACCCCAATAAATTGTATAATGATTATCTTTTCCATCTATTTTATCAAAACCTTCAAAAAAGATATGATGACAATCAATTCCACCAAACCATTTGCTTAATGGTCTTGCCTCTATCGAAAAGTCTTCTACATTGTCAAACATCTGTCTTACTGTAAATCCATTTGGATTTCTAAAAGTTTTTGAAAACCCTTCATGAAATTCTGATTTTTCTACAACTAATGTAATTTCGTTTCCTTCATAGCAAACTTCATTTAATTCATCAACAGTTAAATCTACCATCTCATCATCTACGATTTTTCTAATATATGGAAGAGAAACTGATTTTAATTCCGCATCTGGTTTAGCAAATTGATTTAGAAATTGTGGGTTCCATTGATATGTTTTAATATCCATTTGTAATATTGCACTATATTCATTAATTTTATCCATAGTTGTTAAATTTGAATAATAATTATAATTAATTATCGTTAATTTTAATCAATTTTAATTAATTAATATAATATATTTTAAATGGAACAATTTTTATTAAATAAATTAATAAATCTATCTGAATTACCATGTCAAATAATCCATCAATATTTACATAAAAGTCCAAGATATTCTTCTTGTAAATCTTGTAATAAAAATGTTTGTAAGCAATGTACTAGATATTTAAAAAATTGTGATAAACATTCTTGTAGTAGTGATTGTTATTCTTGTTATAAAGATAAACATGTTAAATGTGAAATACATTGGTGTTCTTATGACTCGTGTATGAGTTTATGTAAATTTTGCTCTAGATATTTTTGTGATGAGCATGGTGATCAATGTCGTAAATGTAATATTAATACCTGTTTTCATTGTACTCAAAAGTGTATCGATAGAATTATAAATGATCATTATAATAATTCAATATTAAGTAAAGGAAGACGTGATCAGCACGTTCATTGTCAGAAATGTTATAGTAGTTTAGTAATTCAATGTAACGAATGTAAAACATTGGGGTGTAGTATTTTTTTATCTACTTATAAGTGTAGTTTTTGCAAAAAATCAAAATACAAATGTTGTATTTATGGCCAAAAAAAAAATGGCAATACATACGATATTTTGTGTGTAGAATGTAGTACACAAAAAAGTTGTCTAGTACGATGTCATTATAAATTCTATAAACAATATCGAAATAGATAAATATAATATAAAGAACATACCATATAAATATATATGTTTTATTTGAATGGTATATATATACATACTAAAACTCGAAAATCATAAATATTATATTGGTAAAACCAATAATCCAACAATTAGATTAGAAAGTCATTTTTCGTCAAATGGTTCAGCCTGGACAAAAAAATATAAACCATTAGAAATTATTGAAATAATACCAGATTGTGATAACTATGATGAAGACAAATATACATTAAAAATGATGAATAAATACGGCATTTTGAATGTACGAGGAGGCTCTTTTTGTCAAATAAATCTAAGTGACGATAATATTAAAACAATAAAACAAATGCTTATTTTTTCTAATGATAGATGTTATATTTGTGGAAATAAAGGCCATTTTGGAAAAGATTGTAAGACTTTAAATTTTATTCAAGTCAAAATGCCAGAAATTAATCCCAATGAAAAATGTAATTGTATTTCATCATATATTTCTACTCACACAAAAAAACATTGTCTTTTAAAAAAAATAAAAAAATTTTTTAAAAATGAAGAACGTGACATCCCTAGATTACAAAGCAAAAAAAAATGCTTTAGGTGTGGTAGAAACAGTCATGTTGTAGAAAATTGCTATGCAAAAAGACACATAAAAGGATATTATTTGAGATAAAAAAATAAAATTGAAATTAAAAATTTAAGATTAAATGGTAAATATCTATATACTTAAATTACACGGAAAAACAAATTATAAATATTATGTTGGAAAAACTCAAAATCAGCATTTTTCTTTAGAGAAGGATTTTCAAGAAAATAAATGTAAATGGACTAATAAATTTAAGCCATTGCAAATGATTAAATTTATTAAAAATTGTAGAGATAGTGAATTAGAAAATTATACGATTGATATGATGAATAAATATGGTATTATCAATGTTCGTGGAGGTTCTTTTTCTGAAGTTAATTTAACTGATGAAAATATAAAAAAACTTAAACAACAAATTCATTTTTCTGATATGAAATGTTATATATGTGGTGAATGTACTCATTTAGGAAACGAGTGTAATACATCAGTTTTACCAAAAATTAAATTACCAAAATTACCTGAAGATAAATCTTTAAATGAACAATGTAAATGTTTTACATCAAAATTTAAACCACATAGAAAAAAAAAATGTTTAATTAAAAAAATTAGTAATATTGATTTAGATGTCGATAATGAAGAAGATGATATTACAAAATTACAGAATAAAGAAAGATGTTTTAGATGTTACAGAGAAGGGCATATGGCTTCTTTTTGTAATGCTGAAAGACATATTGATGGATTTTATTTAAAAAATTATATTAATGTAGAAGAAAAACAAAAATTAGAAGAAGAACGAAAAAGACTAGAAGAAGAACGAAAATATTTAAGAGAAGAAAGATTAATGTTAAACCAAGAAAGAAAATATCTTACAAAGGATAGAAATGAAAAGAAAGAAAAGAAAAATACAGAAAATAGTGAATTTATTTTGGTATAAAAATTAAAATCGAATAACATTAACCTTAATTAATTAAATATAATTGAATTTATTAAGATTAAATATGGCTTTTGAAACAATTTATGAAAATTATCAAATTACAATTAATTATTTTGTAGAAGAATTACAAAATGAAGGAAAACAAACTACTAATGGAAATGATTCTATTAAAATTAATATTTTAGATATGGATACAATGTATAAATATGAAACAAAAATTAACAGTTATGAAGATTTGGATAAACTTCCAGAATTTATGCAAAATTTAGAAGTAATTTCTAATATGATTTGTTCTGCTTTAAAGGGTAATAATAAAACAGTGAAATGTTTTTTAATTAAAGAAAATGATAAAATTATTTTGGATATGGCATATCAAGCAGATTTTTTTAAAATTCCGTTTAAAATACCAGTTCCAGTTGAACCAGAAAGTGATAATATTATTTTTGAAAGAAAGATGAGAATACTTCAAGTTCAAAATCAAAAATTAGAAAAAACTATTAATGATTTTAAAACAAATTTACAAAAAGATGTTGATTTACTTAAAACTCAATTAGGAAATGTAATCTTTCTTCCTAGTTGTGATAGACCAATACCAATTTGGATCAAAGAATTGACTTTAAACTCAGGAGGATGTAATATAATAGATGAAGATTGTTTTTTTACAATAGGTAAAAAACATAATGAGTCAAAAATTCAAGAATTTGTGACAAAAAAAGATATTAATCCGTTCTGCTTTGGTAATTGTAATTGCAAAACAATGTGTACTTGTGGTTGTGGGTTTCAGAATATGAATAAAACCCAATTTGCTGGAAATATGTTGTATTTACTTGCTAAATTTCAAGAAAATGATAGAAATACTTTTATTTTTTCAAGTAATGAAATTGAAGCACTGTCATTATTAAAGAATCTAAAGAAATTAACTATTGTAGGAAATACTTCAATTCATTCAATTGAGGTATTCTCAAGTTTAAAAAATTTAGAAGAACTTAATTTAATTGAATGTACTTCAATTACAGATTTAACACCAATTTCTTGTTTAAAGAATTTAAGAAAATTGGATATTAGTGGTTGTCATTCTATTAAAGATTTAACTCCAATTTCTTCAATGACAGATTTAGAAACATTAATTATGAAAGATACGAAAGTAGAGAATAAATTATGTTTAAGTCAGTTAATTAATTTGAAGATAATTTCCGAAAATTAAAATTGAAAATAGTTTAACTTATTCAATAATTATAAAAATTTATATAAAAAATGACTTCAAAAATTGTATATGGAAATAATAATGTATCTGCTAAAGATTATGATATTGTTCAATTAGTTTCTGTAATAACAGAATTGCAATCAAAAGTTTCTCATTTAGAAACCCGAGTAAAAAAATTAGAAAAGAAATTAGAAAAACCAAAATTTGAAAAATTGTATACACTTTTTGAAGAATTAGGTTTTCTTAAATTTTATAACAAATTTGAAAAAGAACATATTGATTATGAAACTTTAAAACAACTTTGTAAAGATGGAGATTTAAAAGAATTAAAATCATATATTTCAATTAGTCTTGGTGAATATCTCAAATTTTCAAAAAAAATTAAGGAACACTTTAATCAAGATGAATCTTTTGATCGGATTGAAAGTGAATAATTTAATTTATAAATATTTTTATGTAAGGGACTTGTTTAATTAAATATTTAGTATTAAAATTGAAATAAAAGATTAAAGAGTAAAATTTTTATTAAATGGTTAAAAGAAAAGTAACTGAATCTGTAAAAAAAAGTATTGCTGCTAAGCAAGATTTCAAATGTGCAAATTTTCCAGGAAGTAATATTATTCCTGATTACGAATGTGTTTATCATAAATGTCGTTCAGGTACTTTTGATGAATCTGGTTATGAGATAGACCATATTATTGAATTTGCTGAAACACAAGATGATAAAGTATCTAATTTACAAGCATTATGTATTCCATGTCATCGTGTTAAAACAACTCGTTTTAATCGTGAAAAAAGAAAAGCAAAGGCAAAAACAAAGGTAAAATCAAAGGTAAAATCAAAGGTAAAATCAAAATCAACAAATTTTAAAATTAAAAAAGATGCTCAAATATTGGATATATACAAGGAATGTTTTGATCAACCTAAAACAGAGGCTCAAAGAGAGGAAGAATACCAGCAAATGATCAAGGATTGTTTTTATACAGAACCTCAAACAGAGGCTCAAAGATTACAAATGTATAAGGATTGTTTTAATTAAAAAGATTTCTATTATTATTTTAAATATGTAAAATTTAATTTATAAATACATTTATAGAAAAGAAGTATTAACAGATATTACAATATCGTTATAAAATTAAAATTGATTTTATGTTATTCTATTCAAATATA
>Ga0208523_1000012_pt1 | contig 50972 bp, 79 predicted proteins | sample ETNtaG_17_FD_185770 | JGI IMG/M metagenome (GOLD analysis project Ga0208523, IMG submission 185770) | Marine microbial and viral communities from oxygen minimum zone, Eastern Pacific Ocean - ETNP201302PF82A (SPAdes) (version 2) | ecosystem: Environmental > Aquatic > Marine > Oceanic ...
CGCAATGCACTTAGCTTGTTAATTGAATAAGCCCCTTCGGGGGCTAAGGATAAAAACCATGAAAAATAAATTATCAGATTTAAACAACCATCTTTTTGCACAACTTGAACGCCTTGGTGATGAAGATATCAAGGGCGATGAATTAAAAGACGAAATTGAGCGCGGCAAGTCGATGGCAAGCGTTGCAAAAGAAATTGTTAGCAATGCAAAGCTGGCGCTTGATGTTGCTGTTAAGTATGACGAGATGAGCCAGAACGCCAAGCAACACGTTGATGGTATGTTATTGGAGAACAGATAATGTTTTCTTACTCAGCGGAACACATTGCTTTTCTTCGTGAGAATTACCCACGCATGACAAGGCCAGAACTCACTGAAGCTTTTAACCAGGCATTTGGTTTAGACAAGTCTGAGGGTGCCATTAAGAGCACTATCAAGGTGCATCAGATTAAAAGCGGCCGCACATCTGGTAAGCGCCCCGTATCGAGCGAAATCAAATCAAAGCTTTTTAATAAAGGGCAAGTGAAGTTTATTAGCGAAAATTACAAACAAATGAGTCGTAAAGAGTTGCTATCGGCGCTTAACGATAAGTTTGGTCTTTCTATAACGCTTAGCCAATTAGTGTCTTTTGTTAAAAACCACAAAATAAACTCTGGGCGAAGCGGCTACTTCGTTAAGGGTCAGAAAAGCTGGAACAAAGGCACGAAAGGTGTTTTGAAAGCAAATTCAGGTTCTTTCAAAAAGGGCGAAAAGCCAGCTAATTATCACCCAGTTGGTCATGAACGGGTTGATTCAAAGGATGGTTATATTCTTGTGAAAGTGGCTGACAAAAACCCTTGGAAATCTAGCAAGTCGGGATGGTACCGCCACAAGCATGTAGTCATTTGGGAGCAGCACAACGGGCCCGTTCCTGAAGGAATGTGCATTAGGTTTAAAGATAACAATAAGCGCAACTTCGATATTAATAACTTGTTTTTAGTTAGTCGCGGTGAACACATAAGGCTCAACCAAATGGGTTATGGCGAACAGCCAGAAGAGTTAAAGCCAATTGTTATCAACATCGCAAAGCTAGACCAGGCAAGCTTCGACAAAATTAAGCAACTTAAGGAACAAGCAGCATGAACAACATTATGTTAGACCTAGAAACAATGGGCAAAGGCTCAAACGCCGCTATCGTGTCAATCGGGGCGGTATTCTTCAACCCTCTTACTGGTGAGATAGGTGAGCAGTTTTATAAGCGCATTTGGTTAGAGAGCGCTGCCAAGTATGGCGAAATTGATGCGGGTACCGTTGCATGGTGGCTGAAGCAGAGCGATGAAGCACGCGCTGAGATTAATCACAATGATAGCGTTGGCTTAAGTGAAGCGGTACGCGGATTTAGCGAATTTGTTATAGGTACGGCCCAATGCTCTTTTGCTGATATTCGAGTATGGGGCAACGGTTGCACATTCGACAATGTAATCATTGCCAACGCATACAAGCAGCTGAAGCTTCAAAAGCCTTGGTCTTACGCTGGCGATATGGATGTACGAACCATTGTTGAGCTAGGCCGTAAGCTTCTTAATTTCGACCCTAAGAAAGATATGCCGTTTGAAGGTGAAAAGCATAACGCCCTAGCTGATGCCATTCACCAGGCTAAGTATGTTTCTGCTATTTATCAGAAGTTAGCTGAAGCCACTTATCGCGATGAGGTGAACGCAGCATGAAGCGCCAGATATTCGTTAACGGAAAGCCCCACTACGCCAGCGCGCAGCTAGTGGGTAAAGTTCAAAGCATGGTTGAGCATAATTACACAACCATGCAGATAGCAGAGCAGATCAGCAGAACGCGAGGTTTTACCCAAAAACTGGTTATGTCGATTAAAGTTGAAGCGCAAATGGGGAGAGTGGCGTGAGTGAATTAGTAAAATGCGCAACGTGCAAAACTGAAAAGCCAGTCAGTGAAATGCAGACCTGCCTGCACGCTGGTTGGGAATATAGTGTTTGTGATATGCCCTGCATGATTAAGTTTTATAAAGGGGAAATAAAGCCAGATATCGTTATCACGCCCGACTTAGAGGAAATGGTCAGGCTTGGAATGAACCCGAAAGAATACCACTTACACAAGGAAAATTTAGAGTTAACTGAGCAACTAGCAAAAGCTAATGAGCGTGTGAAGGAGTTGGAGAAAGAAAGAGAAACAGGTTACGAGGTTTGGCAAGCCAATTATCAGGCTCTAAAAGATTCAATGAGTTTAACTACTTGCTACGAGTGCGGCACACGAGTTTACGAACTATCACCGCGCAGCCGTTGCTGTATGTGCGAATACGGTAGGGCGCAATTCAACGAGCGTGAGAACGAACAACTACGCAAGGAGCAAGAGTGATGGGCAAAGGCAATGAGAAAGAAAAGTTTTACTGCCCATTTTGCGATTTGCCGCTAAACGGTAAACGCCATGAATATGAGAGTATGGCATTTGACTTGTACGCTTGTGAGTATGATGCATCTCGAAGCGAAAAGAGACCAATTTCTGAGTTAGAAAAGAACGAAAAAAATATAGCGGAAATGAAAAAAGAACGTAGCCGAATGTATAAGTTAATAAAGCAGCTCAAAGCAAGAAATGAAGAAATCGAAAAACTACGTGAGGAGCAATAGTGATGACTTTGTGGTCAGACGGTAAAACAAGCGAAGAAATTCAAAAACTATCAGAAGTTGATGGTAACTCTGTCGCGTATAACCTGCACGAAGACTTGCTATGTGTAAAAGAAGATTTAGCAAAGGCTAATGAGCGTGTGAGGGAGTTGGAGCAAGCTAATTTGGAGCTAGCTGCTAACGTTGAAGCATGTTGTGAGCTAACCGATATGGATATGGGCGCAGCAATAGAAAGGCTTTTCGAGATTGACAATACAGAGTCAAAAGCACTGCTAAACAAATTCGCCATAGAGAAGAAGCAAGAGGCTATCTTAACAATCAAAGACAAGTGGATTAAAAAAGCGTCTGAAATGCCGCCACAGCTTGAATGCAGAAGCAAAGGCTATAGCTGTTATAACTGGGCGATGTTTTATGCAAGAGAGTTAACAGATGAAGCAGAACAACTACGCAAGGAGCAAGAGTGATGGGGTATTGTGCCGTTCCATACAAAGAATTACCAGATGTTTGCAGAACATGCAGATTCAGAGATTTTGATGCCGCAGATGAATACTCAAATTTTTGGCATTACTGCACAAAGGGTTTATATATCCCAACAAAGAAAAACTCATGTAAAGTCAAAGATAAGCAACTACGCAAGGAGCAAAGCAATGATTGAGAAATTAGAATGCACTTGCATCGAAGCATACAAAACAAGAAAAATGCGTGACCCGAATTGTTGCGCTTGTTCGTGTGACCACAATGATTTAGTAGAGCAACTAGCAAAGGCTAATGAGCGTGTTGATGGCCTTGAAAAGGCACTGGCAAATTGCGCAGATGCTTTGTACGAAAGCAACATAAATCACAAAAAAGCTATTGATAAGATACAAGCAGAATGCATTGATGTCTTATTTGATTTTGCTGCAAAAAGAGATGATTCAGGATTTGCTATAGCTCTGTATGAGCAGCCATATGAAATTCAGGATGCCATAAGGACATTCAAGCAACTAAGCAAGGATCAATCAAATGGGTAACGGTGTAACAGTAAAAAACACAGCATCGGTAAGTCAGCGTGATGTTGTTGACTCACTAACAAAGCAACTAGCAAAGGCTAATGAGCGTGTTGCGCTACTTGAGCGAGTTGAAAAGATTTTTAATGAATCACCAGAACTAACCTTCGAAAACGTGAAGGTCATGTTCAATGATGAGCTAAACAAATTCGCCATAGAGAAACAACTAGAGACAGCGAAGAAGTGTGCTTTTGGTAGCACCAGCTGGGTTTTAGAGCATATAAAGTTTCTGGAAGAACAACTACGCAAGGAACAAGATCATGAAAAAACTAAAAGCTAAACAGCTAGGCCCGTGGTGTTCGTTCTGTGCACCTAAAACGACTAGAGCTGTTTATCGTGAAAATGGTTTTGCCGATAAGTTCGCTTGCTCTGAGCATAAGAGCGATTTAGCTCAACATGAGCGCCAGAAAGCCGAGCGAGAGGAACATCTTACTGAAGCCGACTATCAGACTTGGATGAGGTTATGGGATTATGCTTAATCTGAAAGAAGGTGAGATTTATTACTCTATTGAAGACCTCAAAGGATACGAGGTTGTAACGTATAGAAGTGGGTATTGGTACTTATGTTGCTTTAAGGTTACTTGTTCAGCAATAAAGCATATCTTTGATATGACTCCTCAAGAAGAATTCTCTAAAAAGTTTTTTACTTCTCACTTAGATGCGATGGAGGCTAATTACAAGCGTCAAAAAAGCCAAGCATTAAAGGCATTAGAAGTGGTGAAGAAGCTACGCAAGGAGCAAGAGTGATGTTTAGTCAAATGGTCGATAGCTTGGTAAATAAGCTAAAAAGCGCTGGCTATAAGTCATCAGGTAGTTATACCGGTGATTTGACAGTATTGAGCGGCTACAACAAAGACGAGATAGCTGCGGCTAGACAAGCAATAGCGGAGTGGTTACAAGACAACCACAACGACCTTGCAGTTGAGAACGAAGCGCTAAAGCAAAAGCTTTTTATCTGTAATGAAATCATCAGCAAATCGAATTTTGCACCGATGACGGTGCCGCTAGTGGGGAAATCCAATGACTAAACGCAAAGCAAACACCCCAATCAAGCGCAAGCAGATGATTGCCCGTACTGCGCTTAAAAACCTTTGTATAGCTATGGTGCTAGGCGAAGCAAAGTATTGCACGGTAATGAATTACAAATCGTGCAATGAAGTTAAGGTTTCTCAGCAAGTCGCTGAACTTATCGCTGGCCTTCCGTGGAAATGGTATTTCGAGTGCTCAGTAGTATGTCGTGACCAAAACGGCAAAGAGTACATCGTTAGCGAAACGGTTCATTGTGAGTCAGCTTATCGCCAGTCTGACCCAAGACTTAACGACTTTCTAAACACGCACCACAAAGCGTTTTTAGCAAAGCAGAATAACCTACACGTTATTACGCTGGCATGGGTAGCCGTTCCCGCCATCGGTGACAAAGTAGATTTAGAAATTGAAACACTAGATAAGATTTACACCAAGCTAGGTGCGTTTGAATATCTATCTACGTGGGAAAATAACCAGTTGGAGGATGCGGCGTGAGTGAGTCTGTTTTAGTTCGCCATCAAAGCTTCAAATGCCGCCATAACAGATACATAGTTGACCCAAGATTAAGTGTTGTTGAGTGCGGTATATGTGGCGAAAAACTTAATCCAATGTGGGTTTTAGAGCAACTTTGCGGTAGAGAAAATCGAGCGGCTGACAGGCTTGAATTCCTTAATAAGCAAGCAGAAAAAGCCATAAACAAAAATCGTTGCAAGTGTGAAAAGTGTGGCGAAATGACAAGAATTCAAAGGAGCTAATCAATGACTAACCAAGAGATCTTAGCTAATGGGCCTGAAGGCTGGACTGGTATTTATATTTCAGATGGCTTCTACCGCTGGATTATGGAAGACGGTACTCACTCAAACCTCATCAGCAATGAAGCTTACTGCAACGCCCAAAGTCACGAACGAAGCCGCGATGACATTGAGCGAATCGTCTATCTTGAAAGTGTATTGAAGGGGGAAGCAGCGTGAAATTAAGCCACTTTAAGTCTATGTCAAAACTTCGAGTGATCTTCTATCTCGTAGTTCTCATCATTTGCCTTGCTAGTTCCTATCACAGTATAAATGTGTACATTGAATGTGAAGGAGAAGTCCTACGAGGTATGTTCAAACTTGTGTGTGTTGAGGGTAATTAAGTGAATGACTTTCTTTCCGATCAAGAAATTGAAGAACTTACTGGCGCTAAACAAGTGAGTAAGCAAAAAGAGATCTTAACAAAGAATCGAATATACTTTGTTGAACGCACAGATGGAAAAATAAAAGTGTGCTGGCACCACGTTCACAACCCTATGGTTGATAAACAGTCTGGTACAGATTCGCTAATTAATTGGGAAGCAGCATGACCAGAAGGAAAAGCCGTAAAGACGCATGGATGCCGCCGCGTGTATACAGAGGTAAATCAGCTTATGAGTATCACCCTAAAGGGGGTGGTGCTATTAGGCTTTGCAAACTCGATGCAAAGAACTGGGAGGTATTAAAAGCCCACGAAGATGCAGTTCAGGCGCTTGAAGCTAAAGAGAACCTTTCAGGTTTGGTAAGCGACTTTTTTGAAAGCGCTGATTTCTCTGATTTATCGAAAACTACGCAAGCTGATTACCGCAAGTATAGCCGTAAGGTTTTATCGGTATTTGGTAAAGTTCACCCCGATAACTTAGAGCCTCGTCACGTTCGCGCTTATATGGATAAGCGTGGTGCTAAATCGAAGACACAAGCCAACCGTGAAAAGGCTTTTCTTTCTCGTTGCTACCGTTGGGCTTACGAACGCGGCCTAGTTAAACAGAACCCATGCAAAGGCGTTAAACAGTTTAAAGAAACTGCCAGAGATAGATACGTTGAAGACTGGGAATACAAAGCAGTATTTGAAAACGCCCCACCCCACGTGCAAGCAGCAATGGAGATAAGCTATTTGTGCGCGGCGCGTAAAGGTGATGTTCTATCAATGACGTGGGACCAAATACGCGATGAAGGTATTTTCATTCAGCAAGGCAAGACCAATGTAAAGCAAATTAAGGAATGGACCCCACGCCTTAGAAAAGCTATTGAGTTAGCCAAATCGCTGAGAACGGGAAATATTATTAGCCGCTGGGTTATCTGCCAGGCTAACGGGAAGTGTTACACAGGTCGAGGTTTCGATCAGGGTTGGATGGATGCGCGTGAAGCAGCTCGAGCAAAAACCAACATGGCGTTAGATTTCACGTTCCATGATTTGAAAGCGAAGTCTATCAGTGATTATGAAGGTAGCACGAAAGAGAAACAGATCTTCTCTGGCCATAAAACAGAGCGACAAGTTAATACTTACGATAGGAAAGTGAAAGTTGTTCCTAGCCTAAAAAGGTGATTATAGCAAAAAAGCGTTAGGAAAGTTGTTAGGAAAGGTTGGTCACAAAGAATTAAACGACTGACCTTTAAAGTTTTAAAGCGTTGTTTTTAAAGGTTTTTTGATTGGTGCCCGGGGCCGGACTTGAACCGGCACGCTGTTACCAGCGAGGGATTTTAAATCCGTATGAACAGGCTAGTAAACACACAGGCTTGATAGGTACTGTTCCTAACAAAATTCATTGTTTAAGTGTTTGATTTGTCGTATTTGAGAGAGTTCTTGTTAGGAAATAAAAGGCGTCCTTGCCCAAAGATTTATGCGGCGTCTTCAACTCTATAGCTAAGCGGCTTATATCCAGATGTTGCGTTAGAAGCAACTACTAGTCCACGCGTATCAGAACCAACATAAAGCACAATCATGAACGTTGGCTGAATGCTATCCCTACCGCCTGTTGGTATATCCAAATCACCAAGGCGAGCAAGGATCTTACTTCCATCAATTTTAATTGAGTCGCTATTCTCATTACTGATTTTTTTGCCATCTGCAATAACTTCGACCTTAGCAATTCCATTCTGGGTTAAATCCAAATAGCCACCAGCGGTTACAATGCCGGCAACAGAACTTGGCTTAAGTTGCATAACCTCTCTGTTTGATCGGCCTTTGTAAGCTACCAAGCTGCCCTGCGTCACCAACTCAAAGTCCAACGTTTCCATTGTGCTCAATATTTCATTTTCCTGTAATGCTGCAACTTCGACTAAAACTGTATCTGTAGATGTTGCACCTTCGCTATCCTGTGCTTGAACTCGAAACTCTAATGTTTGTGCAGTTAATGAACTAGGTGCCGTGAACTCTGGGGTAGCTGTGTTAGCAAATTCAAGAACTACTGCATCTGCTCCGTTATCAACCTGTTCCCAACCGAATTGAGAAATTGAACCATCTTCTGGGTCGGTGCTCATTGATGCATTTAATTGAACCCGAACACCAGCTGCAACTGATTGGTCGGGGCCAGCGTTTGCGACTGGGGGTTGGTTTGGACCTTGAACGGCGAAACTTTGCGTAATTCTAGGGCTAGAATCGTCTTCATCACTGGTAACTAGTCCGATTTCATAGCTGCCCGCCACATCGATATTAATGTCGAAATTCTTAGCTGTAGGTTCAGCTATAGTAGCGTTTGAAGTTGCAGGTTTACTATCTATTGCCCATTGATACTGAATGTCACCCGCTTGACCAAAACCAATACCTTCAATAATGACGGTTATGGGGTCAGCAGCCTCGGCATTCTCTATTTCAATGAACGGCACGTACTCACCGTTTAACATGCCGGAAGCATCAACAAATCCACGTTCGGTGTCTTTACTTAAGAGTGATACACGGTCCTCTGTTGGCATCCAGCGTAAACCGTAGCTTGTGGGTGCTTGGGCTGATTCGCCGTTAGTGTACGAGCCGCCATAACCGATACGGTCAAACGGGTAACTGGTGGTACTCTCCACACCACCTACTTTTTGAATAACGGTTAACTGTCTATCCAAATCGCTCGAGCTTTCAAAACTGGTGTAAACGACGTCTTGGGCGTCCAGCGCTGAACCACGGATGTAGTCTTTGGCAAAACCTGCGTGCGGCTTCCAGTAGTCAAACGTAGTCAGTCGCGCATTTAACCAGGTTACATCCAACATTTTCATGTTGGTTGATACATCCGGCAAATAGAATCCCTCACGCTCACCAGCTGCTAATGTTAATTCCAAACCATTTGCAGTAAACGCAATAGAACCCTGTCCAGTCATTCGTTTTACATTAGCAGGCAAAGACGATGCGCCGATAAACGAAATATCCTCTCGTTCAGGGCATGGCGGGTCGAGCAGTGGAAGTGAACCGTCCACCAATTCAAATTCCATCAGGCCAATAGCGCCAACCGCAGTAGTAGATGTTCCAGCACCTACAGCGCGGTAAACCTTAAACTTGCGCCCTTGATATTTAAGTGTATCTCTTAGTACGACTTGGTTAACTGCGTCTGGCCCTCCTTGAGCAGGCTCACCAGCGTAACTTAAACGCGTAAATCCATCGTCGGCAACTAGCACAGGAATAGAAAAGCGCGGCACGAGTTGCGCGCCCCCTTCGCCTTGCTCTCTTATTTCCGCTAGCGCCAATAGTGAACCATCGTCTTGCTTTACAAGGCTAGACGGGCTTAGGGTCATCACTAACTCTGGGTTGGTGTATCCAGATACGTTTTCAACTACGCGACCAACGTCTTTCTTCCATACCTGTAGCAATTCCCATTGATTGGTGACAACGTCTGTGCCCCATAACGCTGAATAGTCACCTGCAATACTGTAACCGATGTATGTGTGAGGGTAATTGAGTTTACCGTCATTAACATCCCATTCGAAATAGCCCGTGTGTCCGGTACCAGCACCGAAACGAGGATCATACGTCAGCACATAACCCTGTCTGGTGAAATTAATACCGTCAGATGATGTGGCTATTGCCGTTGTCTGCTCCCTAATATCACCACCGTCATAACTAGGGCCACTATTATTATGCGTTGTTAAATAGACCACACCGTCAATGACACGCGCGCACGGCGTTTCTGTCTGCGTTCCTGCTGAAACCGTATCGATATAAACGGGGTTACCACTGGGTTTGCTGGGCAAATAATCAAAATCACCATTGGCGATAGCCGTGTCGTAATCCACCCAATTATTAGAATCTGTCGGATCACCTGAAACCAGCACCGCCCACGTACCACCACTGCCATTTACGTGGTCCGTGGAGAAATACAAAATCCAGTCATACGGTGCTTGCCAGCCTGTAATATTAGCCGTTGGGATAATCGTTGGTGAAAAGCATCCACGATTAGAGCCTTGACTTGCAGGGCGCTCAACGACAATTCCCCTGTCTGTAAATTGATATTTAAGCATTGTATTTTCCTTCACCGATAAACGTTACTGTTCGCCCTAGTTCAAACTCACCGCTGGTTCGAATTGCTGTAGTGGGTGTTTTGTTTGCAACAGCATTGCGTACACGTACAAACACTGAGCTGGTTGAAGCACCGTCAACTGTTAATTGAAATTCGTAGAGGCCGACTGCATCAGCTGTGTAACTGGCATTCTGTTGAGTCGGATTAGTAATTGATGGGGATGAACCTACTGGCGCTTGAGCGATTGTCCAACTGTATGTGCTGCCACCTGTGGACGCAGCACCGGATAACGCGAACGATTGCCCTACGTATTGAACGGAATCGGTACCCGCGTTGGCAACCACACTGCCAGCCTCTACCGCTGTAATTGTCTGAGTTGCTGGGTCGCTATCCTCGGCACCATCATTGACAATCAGCGTTAATATATATTCCCCAGCAACGTCCATGGTAAACCTAGGGTTAACGGTATTAGCATCTAATAATGTAGCGCTAGAACCAGCTGGCACTTGCAGTGTTGATTGATAGGTTAACGTGTCATTATCTGCATCAGATGAATTACTAGCGTTGACTACAAACTCATTACCTACCGTACCAGTCGTATTTGTGCCAAGTGCTGCGACAGGCTTGGTGTTCACTGAACCCGCCTGATTTTCAAATGTCACTGCACTCATACCGTAAAAACCCTGCGATAAATTTACAATCGCAGTGCCTACCGTCTGATTAAATGGTTCGTTTGACGTAGAATAAACCACGGCGGCATCAGCGTATGCAGTAATGCTAGAGCCAGAGGTCACAACGCGCAATGTCGCGGACGCACCAGAATTATGCGTACCGTCATAAAGTACTGTATTCGTGCCCGATACCCGTTTTACTACTCGATAGACGCCTGTTGCTAGATCCCAAATTACACGCATGTAGTTGTCATCATTAACGCGCCGAAATTCGAACGAGAAATATTTCCCAGTCGCGTTAGTGTCGTCATGCCTGAATGAAATAGTCACATCATTGTCGGCGGTCGCATCAACCAATTCAATTTGCCCCGATGCACTATTTGCTATGTAAAGCCCATTACCTTGAAACGTCCAGTTCCCACTTATTACACTTAATTCTGGTGGTATTTGACTACCACTCTGGAGTGCTAGATTTAAATTAACCGTAGCCATTAGTAATCTCTCTATACTGTAATTGAAATTGTGTTAGACCATGCGCCAATTAACGCACCGTTTAGGCAACGGCATCTGATCTTGTATGTGCCTGAAGAAAGTGAAACTGAACGTTTAAAGCAACCAACAACCCCAGGCAATCCAACATTAGGAACATCCAAAGTAGACCAGCTAGAACCACCATTGCTCGATACTTCAAACTCCATGTCGGTCATAGAGAACCTATTAAGATCGTCCAGTGTTGGGTAGGTTTTTAGAATTTCGATTGAATTGGAATGACCGCCAATCAAACCGTTAGAGGAATAATGAAACCCTGCACCTTTTTTCTGAGCGCTCATTTGTGGTTTGGTCACACAACGTTGACCGTCTGCGTAACAATTCCAAATTTCAAAGTACGCAGGGCTATGGGTAGGCGAGAACGTTTCTCTTGTACCTAACGTAGATATAAAAGCACTGTTATTAAGTAGCGCTGCCCCTCTGCGGTGTGTACGAACAATCTTGCAAGAACCTTCAAGTGTGCTGTTGTTTATTTCGGTGACGCGCTTTAAATCAGTTATTGCATCAGTGGCGTTTTTACCGTCTAAGTTGTAGACATGGCATGTGTATATTTCCCCCGCTTCACCCCAACTACCTACGCCCCAGTAAGGCGCATTAATAACGAGAATATCGCAGTTACCAAATTGGGAGTTGTAGTTACCGTAGTTGGATTCAAGACCTAAATCAGCGGTGATATTTCCTAGCTGAGAAATCTTACAATAAGGGTTCTTGTATTCAGGAACTACTGCTGTTTGCCATGTTTCATTTGAACCTGTGTAGCCACCTGTGAAATCCATCCCATCTACTTCAAGAGACTCAGCACCTTTCAGAGTAATGCCGTTACGTCTACCTTGAACAGACACGTTTTCAAATAAGAAGTGTTTGTATGAGTCACTGCTGTAGGCTCTGTACCCATCTGCTGAGTTAGCGGCCATTTCTTGATTTTGCACATGAACATCAGCGGTGTAACGGTATTTAAGCCTATCTACTGGTTCAATCTTCCAACTTAAATCTACGTCTGAACCATTAACCGAACCTTCAAGCGTTGGTACTGCAGGAGTTTCCGTTCTTAATAGCTTACGTACATAGATATTTTGAACGTTGCCTTTGTACCCCGAAGCCGTTATTTGAACTTGTGTAGCATTAGCTGGCGCACGTATTAACCATACTTCTGTGCCTTCAATGCTGTGGCTGTACTGGCCTGTTGCACTGCCTATTTTCGGTGTAACCGAACCACTTACCTTATCTACCAGCTTCAGTGATATTTGATAAACTTCACCGGCTTCAAAGTTGTAGCTTGCACTTAATGGGTTACTTGTTCCTGCAGCATAATAGTTACCACCACTTTTAGACCAACCAGAACCGCTAAAACCATCTGGCTGCACAACCTTAGCGCCTACTTCATCTGAGGCGTTAATAATGAACTTGTGCATATAAATAAGGTCTTCCGTTGAGTACCGGAAGTAATCTATTGCCGTTTCACCTGGGTCTAAATGAAGCCATGCTTCTGCAGGCATGTAGCGAAGTGAGCCTTCTTCAGTAGGTAACACTCTTGCCCCGCTAGGTAGAGTAACTACGCTTTGGAAAGGTCTTTCAGTACCTTGAACAGCAATAGCATTATCAAGTTGCGGAATGTGCATGTAAGGCAAAACAAGCGTCTTGTTGGCCTTAACTTGTAATGTATCTACTGTAACTTCAGCCTTTTCCCCGCGCCAAGCTTCTCCCTCGTCCAGTTCAATAGTTTCGTTATAAAGAACATCGTTCACCATGACGTTGTTTAAAACTACCGTGCAAGCGCCTTGGGCCGAGAGGAACGGGAGTGGTAGAAGTGCTTTGTAATCGCCACCATTAATAGTCACCGTGGCATTCGGGCCAATAACCACGACACCTAAACCCCCGACTTCATCTAGGTTACAGCCACAGTTATTAAGCTCACCGTCTTTGTGGAAGTAGTAACCAAAGCTATCCCCGTCTAACTGTCGCGTCCAAGAAACCATACAATCTCTTGCGGTAGAGACTTCAAGGAACTCGATACCCGCGCCATCATGGTCTGAGTTAAGACCTTTAACGTTTACTTCGCACCCAAACTTAAAACCGTTACCGCTAAAACCACTCGTAGACACATAGCGAACTACGGCTTCGCTACCAGCTTCAATCTCTAGCCCATGCAAAAGCGTGAAGTTTTCACTAAACAAGTGATTTTCATTAACTATCGTCCCCCCAATGACTTCCATATCCGAGTGGCCCGAACGGATTACGATACCGCAATCACCTGTACCGGTAACATCAAAGTCTTGTGTCGATACGTTGCTTGAACCTAGGGGGATATCAAGCGCTTTAAATATCGTATTGATAAACGTGAGTTTACGTAAAATCCAGTCGAACATAGCGTGACCTTGCGTGTCGATAAGGCCAGCATTGCTCAAGACTGCGCCATGAACCTCACTACCTCTATTGTCAGAATTAAGTTTTATAACAGGGTCGGAGTCTTTAACTTTTAAGCCGAAGAAACGATGATATCCAGCCCCAAGGATAATAAAGTCACCCGATACGTTCTGCATCCATGGGCTATGGTTTTCTAGGTTCGTGTCTATCTCACGCTCACCAACTTGCAAACCAAAGTAGAACGAAAGTGGGTTACCGTTTTGTCCCTTCGTTAAATTCAAATTCCAAGGTAATGTTCTTGGAGTCCAATCTCTTACTTTGCTGGGGTGTGAGCCGATGTAAAAATTATCCCCTGGGTTTACGCGGTAATCGGGATCATCTTCTTCGCTACCGGTATAAACACGCTTATAAACACGCTCCAAGTCTTGCGCGGGGTTGCAATCAGCCCACTCTTCACCGTCAGTCCAGCCAGCATCATCGAGTAGGTTTACATCAAATAGTCTATTCATAATGTGGGATTCTCATTTTTATTGACTCAACGGTAAGCGCTGCGGTAGTAGAAGAACCTGCTCGTTTGAAATAGATTCGTTCATCAGTAATGAATCGTGCAGGCCCTTGGTAATAAACTTTATTGGGATCTACATTTGATACCGTTAACGCCAGTGTTCCTGCGACATAAGAAACGTCTAACACCATTTCAAACTGAAAATCATCGTAACTATCGCCAAAGAAACGAAGTGCGTCTGTACTGCCTGTTGCTTCGGTTACCGTAAACACACGAGGGTTGTTAGCATCTTGCGCCCAACTAGCACCAATACTGTGTAAGTTTTCGGGAAACATATCTTCGCTGTACCAATAACCATCGGCCTTTTGGTAAAAGGTTCTAAAAGGTGAGCGTAGTGTCCCGAATGCCGTGTCAAACTTAGCATTGAGCGAACCTACGTCAGACTGGTTTACATCGAACTGATGCCACCCATTATCTAAAGCTATGTACTCAATAATTCCTTCAAAGTACTCGCTGTTGAACTCACCAATCTTATAAAGGTTCGTTACGCTTGTTTCGTACTCATGCCATTGGTGATTGGCTAATGTTGGGTTGTTGGGCAAGCCTAAACCGCCAGTTCCCATCGGGTAGACACGCATTTTGATATTGCCGGTGTACGAACTGTTATTATTAAAGCGCAGTATCAAACCACGATAAAAAATTGGGAACGAACGACTAGCAATAGTCGTAGGTATGGTGAACCATCTATCGGTTAACGCTATATGAACTTCCCCACGCACGTCATCAAACCGAATCATACGTTTATTGTTAGGTGATTCAGTTGGGCGTACTTCGGTGCTTTTTAAAGTAGGGTAATCAGTCAGTATTTGACTAATACTCGGTTCGCGTTTTAACGGTGGGCTCAGCGCCTGCGTTCTTTTGTTATCTGTGTCGATATCATCGGGCAGCTGCTCGACAGACACCTTGCCGCCAATTTCAGGGAAATTAGGGAAACGCTTTGCTGTCTCGGGGAGCACTTCATTTATATCACCCTGTACTTGCACCCAAGTGGGCCACTGTGTAGCTGTTGGTGGTGGGTCAATAATTACAGACCAACTAATTTCACCGCCATTACCAGAGCCACCGCCGCCAGCGTTTTCTAAAAATGCCTGATACGCTGCGCGGTTATTCTCTAGTGCTTGTAGTAATGTTGAAACTGCACCAATCGGAACTACAGTAGCAGCAACATTGCTTAAGTCTCCCTGCGACCAGTTTTCACGCAGCGTGATAGTTCTTGCGGTAGTGTCGTGATCTTCAATGGTTGCGGGTAGCTTACCCGCTATAAATAACTGGCTACCTTTTATCAAACCAAAGAATGAGTCTGAGTTATTTACAGACACGACTTGGCTAGCATCTGAAACGCTTATATCGTTCAGACTAAAAATAAATTTGCTCATTATTATTCTTCGGTAATTATCAGCGACAACTGCTGCATGTTAATGAACTGCTGCAGGTGCCAACGTTGCTGGTTTGAAACTACGGCTCGATAGCTGAAGTTCTCTTGGCTGGGATTTGAGTCGGTAATAGTGAACGATGCATTCATTCTCTCTGAAGTAACACAATGATCGAACTCACTGAAGTAATTTCGCGTGACTTCCGCAACGGCGTGTGATGTTTGAAGTGTAGTCCATGCACCGCCGCCTATTTTTCGCTGTATTGTGATTGTGCAATCCGCATCGAACTGGACGTTGCTACATTGTCCATCCTCAGTAGAGTTACCCGCCCAGATGATTGAGTAAACGATAACCTTAGATCCGCCAAAGGTACTAAACGGCCCTACTTCAACCTCTGGGTTCAAGTTTAGTGTAGTGCTGCGCGCGGCATTCTTGAATACACCAGCTGATAAAGAGCCGCCAAAATAAGCATTTCCAGTAGTGTCTTTCCACTCTATAGCGTTAAGCTTTGTTAGGTCTGATAGTTTTGGTTCTCCATCGTTATCGAGTATCTTTGGGCCGTACCAATACCAAAGGCTATCTGGCCCAAACCCATCAGCCAACTCAACTTTCATGAAGTTGGCGCCAATCATTTGAAACTCAGGTGAAACCAGCTTGCCCCAGAACCGACCAGAACCGAAAAACTCTAATTCATTGGTGGCTGAGTTAACGCCTAAAACAACATACCCTTCTGAGTCTACCCAGTAGGTATTTGTTGCAAGGAATATGATTTCAGATACGTCTTGGCTACCGCGAATAAATACGCCTGTCATTCGCCCGTTAGCATCAATAGCAAACTGTATTTCCCCTTGCACTTCGCCTAGCGCAGTTTCTAGCGCTTGGAAATAAGAGAAAACACTGACTTCTTGCCCTTCAAGATTATTTATTTTTACTTCTTCAAATGCTTGGGCAAACGCGGCACCTGGAACCCAGTCACCGTTATCATCTTCATAACCTATTTGCGCGTTTTTAAACTCAGATATTTGCGCTTGAACCGTCTGCTCACCTACTTTTTGTTTAACGCCAATAATTTCTAGTGAGTTAACTTGATTGGCCTGCTCAACTTGGGTTACGTTGTAAACCAGTGTTTCGTATTCTTCGGCCAAATCACCCGTTTGCTTTGACCAGTTTGAAATATCATCCACTACGCCGCTGATGGTATCACCCAAATTAGCGGGTAAACCTGGCAGCTGAACAGACTTAACAATGTCTTCCCATCTGGCTGATGTGCTTGTAGTAGTAGCAAGTACACTCGTCCATTCAGAATCGCCAAGCGGGTTATGTGAACACACCCATATTTTGTATTCTGTATTCGGTGCTAACCCGGTAAACGTGTAAGTATGCGCTGGTCCACGGTGAGGAAGGGGTGGTTCTTCGTCTGTTACGTCATAGCTAATCGAGAATAAAAACGCAGTGGATGAATCAGAACCAGCAAGATAAGGGATAACTTCAAGATCTAAATCATCAGCAATCACTTCAATGTTAGTCGGAATGCTTGGTTCTTGCATAACAAGAGGGATTTCAGCCCAGCCCGAACGCTTACCTAAGCCGCTTAACGCGCGAACCTGAAAGCGATACTCACCTAAATCAAAGCCAGTAAGCTCAACTTCATGCGTAGCAACACGCTCTGTTTGAACAATCACATCGCCTTTCAACACTCGATAATCAAAGCGCTGGGATTCTGATACCCAGCGAACACGCACCTGCACAAAGTTACTGTAAATGTGTTCGATATTAAGATCGGTTGGCGCATCAGGCTCTTTACTTGTGTAGGCGGTATCTGGCAGTTCTGGCTTGTTGCCTTCGCCAAAGAAGTCGTAAATATAAGGTTGGTGTTCACGAACGCTAAGCGTAACTTCTTCGCGGTTTTCTTCCTTCGACTCTATTCTGAATAATTTACCATCCCAAAACGGTAGACCGCTCAGGTAAGTAACAGGAACAATGTCACCTACATCATAAATAGTGGCCCACTTGGGCAGAGTGATCTTAGTTCTTAATTGTTGGCGCGATACTTCAAGATAGGTTTTAGCAAATTCTAATGCTTCGTAGTAATTTCGACAGGTTTTTAAATCAACACTTTCTTCACGTATGAAGCCATTATCTTCTGCCAGTAACTGATCGAAAATATCACTATCAGGTTCAGGGTAAACCGCTTCTTGTTTGCTGCCATCGGCGGCGGGATCGTAGTAAGTGACGCTCACCCTGTTAAATCGGTTGTTCTTGTTACCTTCTGTGATTTTACCCATCTGTAGAATATCTTCTTCAAGAATAGGTAAATCTACTGGCGTGCTGTCTTCTTCAATTAAAAGCTTTAGCTGCCCGTTGATAATAGGCAACCAGCCGCGCATTGGCTTAAGTAGCGTATTAACGTTTTCAAGGACGGTCGAACCTGTATCAAGCGCTATGTTGCAGCTGAACAAATCACGAAATTCGCCACTTTCTTTTTGTTCTTCAACATCGGAATTACAAAGTGCTTCAGCATAGGCAAAAGAATTGTAGTTTATATAAGAGGACGGTAACCCTTTTCCATAAATAGGGTTAGTTAAATAATCCAATAAAGCAGTTGCGGGGTTAGTGAACGTAGTGCCGGTTAAATCTGCAGTAAGATTTGGCTCTGAAGTTATAGCTGTTTCATCATCGTGATATTCAAGCCTAATGTATGAACATGCTTTACCCTCTAACTTATCGGCATCTCGCCACCCAGCCTTTGCTAATAAAGGATCATAGTAGTTCCCCATCCCGTTGGTGAAATTTCTAACGTATACCGCACGCTTATCACCCGCAAAGAAAGCATCATCATTTGAAGAATTGGGTATATCATCGATGTAAACTTCATCAATGCTTTCTACCGCTTCACTCCATACCACGATAATATGGAGCAAGTCATTTGGGTAATCATCATTGTCGTTATCGTTCGTTTCTTTAAATACGATATGCCCAGCTTTCTTTTGTACTTTCCCGTATATTTTCGCAATACTTGCATCAGTTTCAGCGCTAGTTAGTTCAGCGCCTGGTGCCAATTGTTTTGGTGGGTCCGGCATCAGCCAGCCGAATATCGCTCCACCAAGAAACGAAACTGCATCGTCTAAAAAGCCCATTTATGGCAACTCCGGATCAGGAAATTTTGAACGCGTTCTTGTTGTGTCGTAACCGTATGAAGCAGATGAAGGCGCTTTGCGGCCCCAGTAAATTTTGCGCTTAGCTTTTGCTACATGGTCGAATGCGGTATCAGTTGGATAGTTGCGCTGCTGGCTCTTTGTGTTGGTTCTTGTGCCGGCTTCTTTATCGAAGTCAGCCCAAACTGATGAAACGTTAGCGAGTATTTTTCTTTCTTCGGGGTCAAGCTCTCTTGAATCCAGCAAGCCTTCGAAGATGTTGTTCGTTAAAATAAGGCCTAAGTGGTCATAGTGTTGTTCATAGATAGTTGCTGAACCATTCATCCAGCCTTCGTTCAAGAAAAGCGGAACAAAGCTGTTCTCGTTCGCATCAATTTCAACACCTATATCGTTTGTCTTTGGCTCAGAAGTTGATTCAATATCATCAATACTTTCATCATCGATGTAGCCGGGGTAATAGGTAGCGCCAGCAAAATCAATCTCGGTATCTGCATCAGTGATATAGGCCCATTCACCGTTGATTTGCATTTTCACCAGATAAATAGTTTTCCTCCCCGCGCGGTAGTTTTCTTTCAACCGTTGCAGGGTTATTGAATCTAGTTGCTTCATATTTGTTCGATTAGCTCTACATAGTGAGAACCCCAGCGTGCTTTATCTGCTGTTGTTGCATCGCTATCGCGATCAGTCATTGAGACCTGGAATTCGACGGCATCACCGTATTTAATGGTTGATGGTGAAATGTAATTTTGAATGAGAGGTTGGGTTAATTTGACCGTAACCCGCCCCGCTGCATCAGCGTTCGCATCGCTAAGTACGCGATAGGCTTTTTTGCTACCGTTGATTTGCAAGAAATCACCAGCAATTACTGCATCAATTTCGCTTGAGGGAACACCACCAAGAACAATGGTGTCCGCACCTTTATTCGCGGCCTGATACAAATAAAGCCCTGTTTGGGCTTTATGTGAAATCATTGGATTAGGTAGTGCGAAAACTTCAAATTCGCCTTGGTAGCTATCAAGCATCGCATCGATGCGTGAGAACTCTCGATAAGGCTTTATTTGCGATTGAAGGCTAAACTGGTAGTAAGGCTCTTTACCGCTTTTAGAGCGGTAACGTCTTAACCTAGCTTTTGGAATAATAGTGTGACTTATCAACTCGGCCTGAATTGATTCGAAATCATTAGTAGGAAACATTAACGCGGCCTTGAAAGTTCGGATTGAATTTTTCTCAAAAAGGCTTTGGGCAGTTTATTTACTTTCGCCAACATTTCTTCGGGCGATAAGTTGCCACCGTTTATAGTAATCGGCGCATTAATACTGGTTCCCTCACCTTGCCCGCGTGTTAAGTCGATAACCTTTTCGCGCGGGTGAAGCATGGCTAACTTACCACCCTTTCCATCCATACCACCGACACGAGCACCTGCGCCGGTAAAGCCGCCGCCGTCGTATGACGCTAGCGCGGCACTGGCAGTAAGGGCTGAAATTGATGCGGCGATAGGTTGTGTAATAGATAGCGCAGTACCCATGGCAGCAGGAGCCATGGCTGGTCCAACAATAGGAATAGCGGCCGTACTTTGGAAGGCATTAAGACCCGCCATCAATGAAGACGCTTGAGCGTTCAAAGCAAGTCCGGCGGCACCGGCTACTGCGGCACTTTTGCCAACAAACATCTGAACAAGTTGATACGCTAACCATTGTGCAGCCATTTGGCCTAAAGCATTGACCACACTTCTAGCCATTCCCTGCATGACGCCTTGGAAAGCATCACCCAAACTCTGAGAGTCAAATATTACAGACTCTAACGCGTTCCCCATTTGCCCAGAGAAATTCTCAATTGTGCTAGCAGAAAGCTCATCAAAGTTTGTTAAATTTGATTCAGCTGCCTGAAGCCAATTATCCCAAAATGTCGTACTTTCAACGAATAGATTATCGTAAGCAGCAAAACCCCTTTGTTCAAACTTTTCCCAGAATTGCAGATCATCATCTGTCATCTGGTTATCAAAATTGAACGCATTAGCATTCATTTCATCTATGTAATAAAGGCTATTTAAAAATGAGCTTTCTGCTTGCTCTATAGGTTTGGTGTCTATGTTCGTAACAGCCCCTTCAATTTTGAAGGGATTTTCAAGGCCAGCGAAGATATTGTCGGTTTCACCATAACCAAACTCAAAATCAATTGGTTCGCCTTTAATTTTTCTGGTTAGCTTATCGTACTGATTAGAAAGATATTCTGCACGCTGAGTTAGCCTATCCAACTCTTCAGTATCAATGTCGGCACCAACTATGTCCTTAAAAGCTATAAACGATAGTTTCGCCTCGGTTACGAACTTATCTATTTCAATAAAGTCGCGTTCAAAGCGTACAATTGAACCCTGGTAAAAATCATCAATTGCTTCAGCAATATCAGCTAGAGGCTCTACAAAAGAGGATGCCAAGCTAAACTTTAACTTCTGGCCTGCTGCCTCCAACCGTGCCATTTCATCAGAAAGTTCTTTTACTTTCGTTACATCTGTTTCTGATATAGCTAAGTTTAAATCTCGATACTCAGAAGCGAGAGAATTAATTGCCGCTCCATTGTCTTCAAGTGCCGGAATAAGTAGCGTGGCATCATTGGCAAGCGACTCCATGTAGAAGACTTGCTCTTTGGCTGAAACGTTCGCATCGTCCATTGCCTTCTTAACAGCAATAAGGACTTCGCTGCTTGAAAGGTTTTTCAATGCATCAGCGGTCAAACCGACCTTGGGTGCAACTTGCTCGAAGAAGTCCTTGAACGGGCCTGCACCTGTAGCTAGGAAATCACCCAGCTTGTCTTGAACATCTTTCGAAATATCAGCGAACTTCTCTTGACTGATATTAAACTGGCCATAGGCGTAACTTAGCGCCTGAAACTCTTCAACAGTAACGCCAGCAAGCTTGGCTTGGGCATCCAACTCTTTCGCTGAGTTAACTGCACTGCTTGCCATTACCGCAAAAGAAGCAGTAACACCAGCTACTGCAGCTGCAGTAGTAACTGCCTGCTTGGTTACCGTTCCTAGCTTGGAGTTGATCGCGGTGAAAGCCTGGGCGGTTTTATCCTGCGCTGAGATAATAAATTCGTATTTACTCACTATTCACCTGATTATCAATTATTCGCATGGCTTCAAGGTATTTGTGCGGCTGTTCGAGAACGCCACCAGACAGGCACAGTTGCCCCTGCTTGTAAAAGCCATAGAGATTTAAAAGGTTATTACTTTGCGGTGTTACTTGACCTAGAGGGCAAATGCGGGTTGATTCAATTTTGCCATCTATTTTTATATCCCATTTATCGAAGGGTGCGGGGTTAGTTTCGTCGCAGTGCCTACCCCATGTGCAATTGTCGCAATTAAACGCATCACGTTTTTTTGCAACTTCTACTGCGATAATTAGTTTTTTCTTTCTAACTCTGCCAGCGCTGATTTGTTGTAAATTGCTTGCGCTACTTGAACGAGGTCTAACGCTGGGATTTTTGAAATCTGCGAGGCATCTTCTAAACCATAAGTAAGAAGTAACTTCACACCTACCGAATTCATTTTGTTAATACCATTTTTAACCTCGTAACCATCCATCATCACTTCCATAAACTGAAGCGAATTAAGTGGCTTAATGCGGTAGCCTTTGGCGTTGTCTTTGAGTAAAGGCTTGTCGTCAGCGCCTTTAAGTAGTTCACCATCATCACTCTTTTGATAAGCGCTCAGTGGGTAGTGAGTTTCAACTGCTAGTGCTTGCATGATAAATCCTTACTTAAACTCAATCGTGAATTCGTCATCACCCAGCGTTTCGTGCGCGCCGTAGGTTAAGTCATCAGTTCTTCGCTGATCACGCTCACCCGCTGAAATATCTCGAATACCCGCCTTCGCACTAACATTCCAAATGTTACCCGCAACTTTGCCTACATCGCCGGTAGTCATATCCATAAGCTCACCGTTTTTAAACTTCGTTTCGAAGTCGATCACGGAAATCTTTTGTGCTTCTGGGTCAATCGAGCCGTTCGGGTCACGCTTTGATATTTCTACTTGCGCATAACCGTCTGCTTCACGGACATTGCCAGGTGTAGAAATCGTGTTACCGAATGCTAGAGAGAAAGAATTAATGATTGCGTCATAGCCACCGATAGAGAAAGGAACTTCAATAAATGGGCGTGGAACGGTTGCGTTGTATGCGAGCGATGGGAAGTTTTGGTCAACACGACCTGCATCCTTTCCAGTAAATTCAAACTGGATTGTGCCTAAACCGCCTGCTTCAGCGTTAATTGTTGCCGTACCTTTGGCGCCAATAATTTTATTTAAACGGCCATCTTGGTAGTAGTAAATGGTGCAGGACTCATGGCCTTCAGATACTGGCTGATAGATAACACTCGCGCCGATAGTCTCAGACAAACCACAACAGCGTAATGCTTGACCAATTTCAGGAGCAACGCCAGCAGTACCAGAACCCTTCAGTTCTGCGGTGAAAGTTAGCTTTTTAAGCGTCCCCGCAAAGATAGATTGTTCAGTTGAAATGGTAGGCTTAATAAGGGGGCGCTCAACCATTCGCAAACCTTCATTTGCGTAACTTAACTCTGAAACCAAAATGGCATCAGCTGATGGATCTGGCGCGGCTTCAACACCTTGGGTGGTTTCAATTTTTAAGGCAATGGCCTCTTTAGTAGTAAGCATGCTCAGTCCTCTTTACTTTGCTTCTTTGGAGCCGGTGCCTTAGTGCTACCGCCTTTACGTGTTCTGAATTCGCGCTTTTTCATGTCTTCACCTACAAAAAAACCCGCTCAGTGGCGGGTGAATTACGGGCAATAAAAAACCCGCCGAAGCGGGTCTATATTAATTTGTGCTGGCTACAGTCTCGGACGTTTGCCAATCCTTAACAACCCCAGTTTCGTCTAGGGTCACTATTAGATATTGAACGGTGCTAGTAGCACCACCTGTAAACAAACCAACAACCGGTATATAGGTAGATGCTTTCACATCGGTGTTAGCATAAGAGTAAGCAAGCATGCGCTCGCCCTCAGAATTGTTTGTTACAGTAATAGGCTTACCAAGAGCAGCTAATACCTCGCGCTCAGTAGTTTCGCCCTTTATAAAATGATTAGCTTTTGCCGTATCTATTGGCTTTCCAACTGAATAACAGCCTGCCAATGCTATAGACAATAATAGTATTGATATAAATTTCATTAACCTTCTTCCCTGAATAAAGTGGAGTTTAAATATACGCCAATAATTAAGATGTTACAAACTAGGGTCTGCAACACTGGTTCTGTATTTAACAAGCCATGCAACACTAGTCACACTGTTGTATAAGTCAGAGTCATCGGAACGCTTTGGTTCCTGCTGACCAATGGGGTCGATTTCAGTAACGAAATCTAAACCAAGCGTATAATCTGCCATTAGCGCTTTGTGAATTTCCTTTCTCACATTTTGCGATAACGCATCCACATCTTCATCGGTTGAACTGATCGTTATATCTGTATAGACAGTTAATTCCCAATTGATAAACGCACTATTTTTACTAGCCACATCATCGGGGCCAATTAATACGCTTATCGATGGGTAATCATGAGAGTGGCGAGCTCCCCTTGTTATCTCTTTTACAGTGTCATTTGCTACCAGAGGTTCAAGTGACGAGATAATTGCATCACGGATAACAATAGTTTTATGCACTCTTTAACTCCAAGTCCACTAACGGTTCATCAATATCCGGTATATAAGTGACAACGTAACTACGGTTACGAACCACAATAGCATCACCTTTTTTAAAGCGGACCATATCTTCTTTTTTAACAGAGAGCGTAGTCTTCCTAAAAAGACCCGCTTCTTCTTCGAATGTTTCATCATCAAAGATAGCCCTAACTTCGACGCCATTTATAAAAATTGGCTCACCGAAGTGTTCAAGGCACTCATCACCTAGCGAAGCTAGAGCCTCTTTGAAATTAAACATCTAAACTACTCTTCGCCGTCTTCTTCGCTGTTCGTAGACTCTTTACTAACGGCCAAACCGTCTTCAATTAGTCCTTTCGCTACCGATTCAATAAGAGAGTGTGAGCCGGGCTTGAGAGGTTCTGCACCTGGTACAAACTGAACAGTTTTAGAAAGGTAAACTTCAACCTTATTTTCATTTGAAACTTTCGACTCTGCATTATCAGTATCTTTAGATGAAGCTGCATTTGCCGCTTTTTGCTTTGCTGTTTGAGCTGTCATAAATAACCTTTAGGCGGGTTAAACCCGCCACATTGAAAATTAAAGGACTGTTACATCAACAAACGCGTTTGGATCAGGCGTAACCATTAGGGGCGCTGATTGCGTCATGATGTACTCTACCGATGGATCTTCTTGCATCCAGTTTTTCGGATAGCGAGAAGCTGAAACAATGCCTTCGTCGTTAGCGCGAACATCTTGGATTGCGCCATAGCAGCGAATACCCTCATAAGATGAGTTACCCAAAAGAATTTTACCTACTGGCATATAGTATTCTTTGTTGCCCGTTTCAGCATCGATGTACTGGCCTGTGTAAACCCAAATCGCCACATCACCAAAGTAACCTTTAAAGCTAACTGCCATACCAAGGTCTTTAGTTGCCGTTTCCATTTCTGAAGAACTGCCACGGCGAGTGTCTAAGTTGTCTTTTACAGACTTGAACGAGTAGAACTTAGCCCAAGCCGTTTTGCCCATAACGATGGTATTAATGTTGCCCGTAGCATTTTCTGCCCAGTTGGTAATGTCATCGGTTGGATCGTAAGTTTCAGGGTCTACTACATCCCATTTAGCGCCCGCTGCTAGAGTGATGCTGTTTTCAGGATTCCGGCCAAAATCAACTACTTGCTTTTCGTAGTCTTCACCGTCAACGGTAACAGAACCAGTAAGCACGGCTTGTGCCGCCATCCACTCTTCACGAGCGGTAATTGCTTTATCTTGGCGTTCAAGCAACTCTACAACGGTTGCTTGTCTTCGCTGCGCAGGCGTTAGTTCACCCAAATAAGATTCGCCAGGGCGGCGTTTCAGGTTATTCGAAGGTTTCACTGCATGCTTTGGTTTAACATAAGCAGGCGTGAATTTTTTAAGTTCTCCACCTTTTTCTTTGTGCACCTTGCCAGCAATCATAGGTGATACGAACGGCGCCATAACTACATCGTCATGGATTTTATCAAAGTGGATGCTTTCATCTGGCGAAGTTACAACGCTGCCGAAAAACAGACGTAGAAAGAACGGGTCAAATTTGCCCATTGTAGAAACAATTGAAAGCATTGTGCTAGTTGCTAGAGGGGTAAACATTGTGCGCGCTCCTTATAAAACGGCTGATTGTTTTTGTAGGCTGATTGGTGTGCCTACAAAAGCAGTTAATTTTTTAGTGGCATCAAAGTTTGCATGCCAGTTCAATTGCTCAGGGTCGAACGTTCCCGACTTAATTACCTGCGATTGTGTGTCACCAGCTGACGCATCAACAGCTTGTGCAGTAAGGTAAACCGCTGTTTGGCTACCGTTAGTCGCTGAAGGGTTACATTCAACGAACTTACCAGTAGCGGTAACTTGACCAAGCGGGGTATTTGCTGGCAGGTTCTGACCAGACGCGATAGTTACGCTAGTAGTAGCGATTTCATCACTGCCAGAGACAGGATGATCATAGTTGTAAGATTCAGTAGTCATTTACTTTGCTCCGGTAGCAGTTTTGTAAGATTGAACGAACTGTTCTGCCTCTGAAGGTTCAGAGTCTTCAGCAACAGTCGCGATATTTGGTTGCTCAGTATTTGCCATCGCAACATCAAGCGCATTACCCTGTTGAGCGCTAGCTGATTGTTGTGGGGCCTTAGCTAAAACACCCAGCGCTTGCTCTACTGACATATCAGTGTCAAAAGCCAAGTGGTGGGCTAAGTCTTTTCGACCTTCTGCAGCTTCAGCCGTGATAATGGCTTTACAACGTGCTTGATGGTCTACCGTATTTTCAGTTGTAGCGGTAGCTGGCGTAGCAGCTTGGGCTTCTTCACCGGCAGTTACCGACTCAGTTGCCACCGAAGTAGATTGTTCACTCATTGTGACGCTCCGTAGTGTTGAACTGTCCGGTGAGGACAGATGTTGTTTAAAATGTGAAATGATGTTGTGCGAGTTAACCAACTCATCAGCTAGGCCTGCATCTACAGCTGCTTGCCCGGTATATGTCTGCGCTTCTGTTTCAAGAACGGTTTCAATAGGTAAACCAATGTTCGTTGCTACCTTTTCGGCAAACTGTTGGCGCAATTCATCGCACTGGGTTTTGAAATCTTCATAAACGGATTCGGGCAGGTTTTTATAAGGATTGCCATCAACCTTGTGAGAACCGGAATAGATTAGCGTGACCGCTAAGCCTGATTCAGCAAGCATTTCTTCATAGCTGGCATGTATCTGAACAACACCAACCGAACCACTAATGGCTGTTTGTGTTGTTAAACGTTTGTCTGCAACGCTGGCAATACACATAGCGCCACTACAAGCCATATCGTCATAAATTGCCCAAACAGGTTTATCACCTTTGTTTTGTGCAATGTGGTCAGTAGCGTCAAAGCAACCTGCAACTGTTCCGCCCGGCGAATTAATGGCAAGCAATATGCCCTCTACATCAGGGTCGGCGTTTGCGGCATCAAACATGCCAACAATAACGTTGTAGCCGGTAGCCCATGAACTTGAATAGCTAAGCTTATGAACTAGTGTTCCCATCACGGGGATAATGGCTATGCCATCAATAAAGTGGAAAGGCTTTGAGTCGTAGTTTCGGCCGCTCATACCATACCCCAAAGACGCGGTGCTTATGCGCGGCTTTTCGGTAGCATCAACAGCACCTTGATCATCAGTGATTGAAAAACCACCTTTCTGAAGGCGAGACAGAGAGCCAACAAGGTTTCTAGCTGACTTAGCATTCATAGCCAAAAACTGATTGGCGAGTTGTTCTAACATAGGCATAAAAAAACCGCTTACGCGGCCTCTCCTTCTGATTCATTGCTGGCGAACTGGTTAACTTGAACCCAGCTAGGCGGGGGTAAACCCGCCGCTTTTCGCTCTTCGGTTTCACGAATTTGTTGGCTGAATATCTCTTGGTAATCCTCACCCATTGTTGCCAACTCTTTTTCGTAAGTAGAAAGGCCAGATTCGATTCTTAGAACCGCTTCTTTAACTTCTTTCAGACCATCTATTGCTAGTCGGCCAGAACCAATCCACTCAGCGTTACACCATGCTGCTTTACGTTCATAGAAGTTGTACTTAGCTTTTCGCGGCAAGGTGATAATATTTCGGCTTACTGCTTCTTCTAGCCATAAAGCAAAAACGCGGGATGCGAAGCTAGAGGCGATTACTTTTCTGCGACCCATGAAATAGCGCCAGCTTTCCATCATCGATGCCCGGGCGCTTGAGTAATTTACTTTTGAGTAATCTCGCGCTAATTGCTCATAACTTACGCCCATACCTGCAGCGGTATATCGAAGTATTGACGCTTCTAAGTCTGCAAAACCATTATCTGCATGACCCGGTGTTTTTAAGTTAAGTGATTCGCCAGGGAACAGGTGCGGAATTTTAGCGCCATTCATTTTAACGTTAGCGCCTTGGTGATACTGGCCAGTCATTGCCATCATGGCAGATAACCCTTTTATTGCAGGGTTATCATTACCCTGCCCTGCGCCTAGTATCATTTGATTCGCAGTTTCTGAATCAAGGTCCGACTCAATTACAGCGGCATACATTGCGTTAATGATGGCGTTTTGAAGCTTTGTTAATTGCAGCTTATCAATCATGAAAAGCTGTTCCATAACAGAAAGGAACTGGTTTGCCCCTCGCGTTTGCCCATCTTCACGCGGTTCAAATACATGAATAAACTGCTGGCGACCCCAGCGGGTTTCTCTAGGAACACGGGTCCATTCGCCATAACCATAGCCGTTTAACGATGCACCCATGCCATAACGAGGGTTAAGAACATGGTAAGCAACTGCGCTGCTATGGCGGTCTTGTTCTACACCACCACGCAAAAACTGGTTATCTGCCACACCATTTGGGTTTGAAACACGTTTGGGTGAAACCATCTTAATAGCAGTTTTAAACAAAGAACCAGGGCGGCGGATCCATTCAGCTGCAGCCATCGCTTCGCCTAGATTAACGTGGGTTGCAACAACTTCACGAACCATCATGGTGAATGTGCGCTTACGCTCTGCATCCAAGTAACAACCTACGTTATCTTCAGCATGCTCTTTAAATGCAGCTTCTACATCTACGGCTAAAGCGCGGGCGTCTGCTTCCTGAATGCCAAGTGTTCTCCATTGTGGCTTATAGCTTAAGCGAAATAGCGAACCCACCACGTTATCAACGTGCATTTGCACAGCACCATTTGCAAAGCCGTGGTTCTTAACAAGATCATCGGCGCGCGCGTTACCCATTTGGAGGTTGGGCAATAAAGCGGCATCGGCTGATTGAAGCGTGGGGTTCCAGTCTGTTAACTGACCACCAAAACCATGAGCGGCGCCCTTGTAAGATTCGGTCATTGGTTGACCTTTGTGATCTAATATTTGAACATTTTTCATTAGAATCTAAAACCTACTGGGGCGCGGCGGCGGTGATTACCGTTAACCTTTAATTCCAGCTCTGCTATATAAGCATTGAGCTCATAAAGGTTGGCACTGGTATACTCAACTGACATGCCGCCCTTGTTAATTTTTACAACTCGCGCGCCCGTTACAAGTTTATGCTTTGCCAACTGCGCTTCTTCAAGCTGTTTTACTTCATTAGCTGCCATTAAGTAGTTTTCCTAAATCTGCCATGCTGCTGGAGCTTGATTCTTCTGGCTGGGCTTCAGCTGGTATCGCTGCAAGGGAATCCAAATCAAGGGCTAAATATTGCTGTGCTACCCGTAGCGCGGCTAAATTATAAACTTCACAATCTAGCTTTTCGTTTCTCACACCATCTGGGCAGTGCCACTTATAACTTTTCTGGCCGTTAACAAAAAACGGCTTTTTGTACTCAGCCAGTAACTGCTTGAAGAAAGAAAGGTTGCACCACTCTTTCATTGGGAAATGAATGCACCCTGGCTTTCTTAAGCCGGGTTCAGCGGGAACAATTCCCAATCTTTCCGATATTATGTCTTTGGCGTTATCGGTACCTACCATAACCAAGTAGACACCGTGAGAATTTTTCTTCTTAGGCTTCGTCGCTATTGGCTTGCCATATTGGCTTGCACCCTTGCAAGGGAACAAGCGCATTACACCGAAGCGTTTGGTGAACTTGTAAACCTCATCGGTATAGTGACCGCCTGAGTCAAAGCAACCGATTGCCCAGTTCATCACTTGGCCATTAGCTTTTTTGTATTGCTTGCGTAGCGGCTTTTCTAGTTGGTCCCAGAAAAGTGGTACGGATGGGTCGCCGTGAACCTCAAAAGCATCTATAACAAAGCTTTCTTCACCGGCTGTCCAACCTTTGACAACGAACTCTGCCCAGTGGTCTTGCATGTCACCACCTACCGTGATGAATACAACGTCATCAGGAACTTCAGCGCGGTAGTCTTCCCGCCTAGCAAACAAATGTTCAGGCTCTGTTTTTGAGCGCTCTACTTCTTCAAAAGCCTCGCCAAGCGTTGTATTGATGAAGGACTTAAGCTTCATCTGACTACCTTGAGCCTTATACCATTCGGTGACAATTCTCGACCAAGGTGAAAAGTTTGAGTAAAGCGAATTTATATACCAGGTAACTGATTCTGGTGTGGGCGCTATACTCTTTGTTTCTGGAAAACCTTCAGCGTGATAGAACGTAATGCTGTCATAGGTTGCTAAGCCTTCGTTGCTGAGCCAATAGCCTTTGTGATCAGCCTCAATAAAATCTGAATATGAAAATGTTTCACTGCAGGCAATACAGCGATACTTTGCTGTTCGAGCTCGTTCTGAACCTTCAAGTTCGCTATTCCATTCCAGCCCGTACTTACTGTCTTTACCACCAAAGATTAACGTCTGATGGGTACCGCAGTGTGGGCAAGGTATGTAGCGTTTGAAATATTGTTCTGACTCTTCGGCGGCCTCTGTGATTTGGCACTCGCCTTTTATCGTGGGCGTAGAACCCCTTATTGATTTACCGAAAGCTGAACCTTCCAAGCGTTTATCGCCAAGGAAAGTAGCTGAACCTTCGCCTTCAATATCTCTATCGAATTTTGAAAGCTCATCATATATCGATAGATCTAGGGATTTCTCACGATAGTTTTTAGCCGCCTTACCACCCATCAAGAACAATTCACGGCGGTTAGTAAACGCCTTATTCTCAATGGTGTTCTGCTTACTCTTTTTGTTTAAGTAAGGAAATATTGCGCGCAATGGCCCAACATCGCGTAGCATAGGATCGATGTGCTTTTTACTAAACCCATCACGGGCACCATCGTCTGGCTGCCAAACACCTATGTTTCTTTTTTTGTGCTCAATGAAGTAACCAATAGCCGCACAAATCAGTTTGGTGTAACCAACCCGCGCCGACTTTAACCAGTTAACCTCTTTAATATCGTCGTTGCACATTGAGTTCAGAATTGCTATCTGACTCGGTGCTGTCTTCCATGGACCCTCAATGTAAGAGGATTCAGGTGACATATAAAAATGTTTATCGGCCCATTCAACACCAGTGAGTGGTGGCGAACGGTAAAGAACTCTCGCACCCTCTTGCAGCGCTTTCTTAAACTTTCGCCTCTGCCTGAGTGATAACGTCATCGATTATATCGTCCAAGTAATCATCAAGATTCGACGCCTCGTTTTGATGCTTGATGGTTTCGGACTTTATGAAGTCGATAATCCTCTGCTCTATTTCTGGGTGTCGTCTTTTGATATTTGGTGCTAGTGAATCTAGCGTTGCGCCAACTTGGGCTAATATTTTTGCTAGAACATCTCGCGCAGCTTCTACAGGAATTGCGCGTCCTTCCAAAATTTCGTTCTTGATCTGCTGGGTGATTCGTTGCTGTTGAGTGAGCATTGCACGCTCAAGTTCGAGATCTATTGTTTCGCCACCAAGGTTAACTCGGTTGTTGTTTTTCTTGAGTTCGTTTTCAATGCGATTTTCAACCACATCCTGAACCCTAAAAAACGTCTGTCTGCCAACTTTCTTGTGAGGCTTCACGCCCCATTTATCAAAGGCCTGAGTAGAAATGCCTAATGACTCGGCCATGTTCTTTTTGTTGAGTAAATGCGAGTCCATGGTTTGTGCTTTTTCAGTGACGCTTTAGGCGATAACTAAACAACCTAGAGCGAAAATGAGTCATAAATAGCGAAAGTTTGCGCTGCTGCGTACCCGTAACAAAAAAAGATGCTGGAAAGTACCTTTTTTTATTGACATTTCTATCGTCCTCGATTTTTTTTGGCACGGTCTTTGTCGTGCTTTCGCCGATTACACAAGTAGTGTAAGGATTAGCGCGGCTGCACTTTGTTTTTAGTTGCCAGTCTTATCTGGTTGCGCACGGCATCAGCCATGTTCTTTTTAAACCTAACGTCTGCCATGCTTTTAAGCTTGGCTTGCATTGGTTTTAATTTGAATTCGACTCTGATTGATGGGCCAGTGATTGACTTAAGTGGGGTCTGACTGCTGCCCTTGCGAGCGAACACCAGGTACTTACCTGAGCCCCTACCTTTACCAATGAATGTTCCATCGTATGTTTTGCTTTTACCCCATGCTCTAGCCTTTACACCTTTGGCTCGATACTTACCTTTTCGACCACTCTTTAATGTCTTGCGGTGGTTAAAGTGGTTAGGCTTACGCAATGTTGGAGATACAAAACTGATAAGGTTTGATGCTCTACCTTCTGACGAATCGACGGTAGCAAACTGCTTGTTACGTGTAGCTTTGAACTTAAAGTTATCTGATGGACCAGATATCTTAGCGCGTACTTCTTTCTGCTGAATGCCGGTCTTCTTGCTGACTTCACGAACCGCGTCGGTCTTAGTGCCTCGGCCAGTTCGGTTTAGTGCTTGAACCGTTGCCTTTGGTACAGCTGATTGCTTGATAGCCTGTAGGTCTTTGGTTAGTGCCGCAATGTCATTCTTGAAACTGATTTGCATGCGATAACTACTCAGGCAATCTCGTTGTTAAATTGTAGAGGGATTCTGGCGTATGCTTATGAGCAAAGAAGTCAGGCACATAGTTCGCGGCGTGGGCTACCAGCTCAGAACAAAACCAGCTATTAGGGCAATGCTCAAAACTCCTGAACAATATCCCTTTTATTCCTTTGTTATCGAATGGCTTTCCAATTAGCTTGCGTGCTTTTTCTATATCACCAGGCAAGTATCGATATTCAGTAATGTCGTACCGCCCAAGGAAATCTAATAGGTTATTACGCTGAACGCCATAACCGCCACGCGCTTCAATCACATGGCAATCATCATTATCTAGTATTGCAACGTGAGACCATTTTGAGCCGGTGATAAACCTTATAGTTCGTGACATCCAACTGCGATTTGCGGCGAATATCACAATCATGGTTCATGTCTCGTTTGGTTGATCTCTTTCGGCCATATACTTCATGTGCCGTTCGTGAGCGCGTTGATCTTCTCTACGCTTAAAATAGATATTTACTGCTAAACCAATAAATCCAATCATCAAACCAAACAATGCTACGATATGCTCAAACGTTAACGCGCCCCATAACGCAGTAAATGCGCTTGCGGTATAAGTTGTTATCGAAGCTTTATCTGCCATGTCTTGATTGAATTCTTGTTGGTAATGGGTGTTCATGCTGTTGTTCTCCAATACAGGTTCAACAACATGGTTATTCAAATGGTGTTCCATTTTGTATTAGATGCTAGTCTGCTTTTTCGCAGAAAATGCTAATAAATTACGCTTACCGATTTCCCTTAGCCCTGCATAAGTAAAGGGTAAAGTAAGGAATGCACCCAATATCATAAGATCTGGCGTGTCAGTGATAAACGCATAACAAATACCAGCAAGCAAAGAGGCTGTTGCGTGAAAAGGCCTTACGTATTTAACGCCACCTTCTGCATTATCACCGTTACGAATAGTTTGCTGTGTCTCTGAATGGCTACGCTGTTTATCTTGAAGTTCTAGCGCCATTACTGATTCAAGGTGGCGATTCACTTCAGCTTCTCGCGCCGCGGCTATTTCTTCAAGCCTCACCATTGCATTGGGGTTACTTTTCAGTGTCACTAACGCTTGTTCTGGGTCTGTCGTTCCCGTTGCCTGAGCAACCATTGAAGCACCTGCACTGACCGCGCCCACTACGTTGCCCGTTAAAAGCGAACCAACGAGACCAGCAACGCCTGTTTTATTTTCTTTAAGAAAACTTCCTACGTCTGACCAATTCATTATCTCAACCTATGGCTTGTACAATTCAAAGTGTGGCAGGTCGCGGAAACGCTCATCACGGCTTCTACCGTCCATATCCCAATCACCACCCCATCGAAGTAGGTGCGTGATCTTGCCCTCTTTGTATAACTGGCGAGCAATACACATGACATGACCTGCAAATACAGCAAAAGCCAGTTCGTCTTTCCAGTCTGTGTTGCTTAACTCTACGAAATAAGGGCCAGCGTCAACTGCGAGTGAAGGGATTTTGTTGTGTTTGGAGTGAGGCCACTTTAATTGGCTGAGGCCATCGGCAAATGCTTTGTTCTGATCTTCTTTACCACGGTGACCGCAAAAGATAGACGCATTAATGAACTTCTTCACTTCGTCAAATATCGTTTGAATATCAACATGGCACGTATCAAGACGCGCTTGTGAAGTTTTGCCGTAGGGGAACATAAATTTCAGCCATAAAAAAAGCCCCGACTGGTTAGGTCAGGGCTTCAAGTGAAATAGTGCTAGTATGGAGATATATTAAGCAAAGCTCGTCAGTGAGTCAACTACTGTTTGAAGTCATATAGAAACCCTACTACCGCGACAATTATCAAGCCTTCTGCAGTTCTTGATTTCTAGTTATTCTCGAAAGAATACAGTTATTAAATTCCTCTTGACTCATAAGAAGCATCCGTGGCGCAGGCGCATTCATTGCTTTATCTATCGCCTTTTCAGTTTCCGCTTGCTTTAGTCTTACGTAATACTCTACTGCTTTTTCAAGAAACTGTGTGTAATTGTCGCACGACTCTGCTGAGCGCCTAACTAGGCTGTAGAATATCGCGTCATTTCGGTACGCTTCAAACAAGTATTCAGGGAGCTTTGATACTAACTCACCTAACGCGCTATTCTGCCTTATTGCTCTACCTTGGGTGATTACCTTGCGCTTACTCATAACTTCCTCAATCCCAACACATCAAATACTTCATTATCTATCACTACACTGACACGCCACAAATTGTCAAACGGCGATAATACGTACCACCGTTTATCATATTTGTAGTAGTTATCGAATTTATCGATGTGAGTCGCGCCCATCTTGATAGGACTATTGTAATAACGCTTAACCGCTTCATCAATAGCCTGGCGAATGTCGTTACCTGCTAGTTCGCTATTCATAAACAATTTAACTCCAAATCAATGTAAAAATTGAAAGTCCTAGCGAAGCAATGCTTATTACAATTGCCAGATTAAGAAGTCGCCCAGTTTTGCGAGACTCCCTTACAAACTCTTTAAGTTCCTGCTCATTCATCCTGCTCACCTGCTCTCTCATTCCAAGCCTTAACAAGTTGCTCTTTATCTCTATGCGGTGACATTAATACAGGGCATCTAGTACAGCTAATCATGCTTCTTTGCAGGCCTTGAACAATGCCCGTTTCCATACTTGCATCACTGCCGCAGAACGGGCAAGGTTTTAGTTTCTGCTCACTCATGCCGCTTCATCCTCTCTCATAGTTGCTCTAACGTGGCTTATCGCCTCGCTATTCCACAAGTAAAGTTGCTCTAGCACTTGGCTGTAAGCCTCAGATATTTTCACAGGAAGCTTGTTTCCCTTAATGCCTAGCCGCTTACAAAGCTGAACTTTGCTTGTTGGTTTAATCTCTTGCTCGCCGGTCTTGCGGTTTAGTCGCATAATTGGTGATTTTATTTCGATGATGGCGCAGTTAATCATGCGTAACAAGCAAGTGTTACTAACCTCTAGCTCAGCTTTTAGCATAACGTTCAATAACCCAGCTTTAACGCGCACTCTTGCGCTGCTGTCATCGGCGTAGAGCAATCTAGCCAAGTAGTAAGCATGTGTATCTAGCTTTAGTTGCGTTTCAGGGTTTCGCATTGCCAGTGCGCCAGCCACTTCGTTTACATCAGGCGCGGTACCACCGAAGCCCATTCCGTCAATCTGTTTTGACTTTGTAGTCATTCTTGCTAGTTCTCTGATTGGGTGTGCCATTGTTGTATTTACCTTTAGCGCACGGCTCATGCCGCTTTTTGTTTCTGCATTTCGCGTACACGCTTGCGATAATGCGCCTTAATGTCTTGTATTTGTTCTATGGTGTAGTTTTTAGGCTCGTGTGGACCTTCTAGCTTATCTACTCGCTCCTGCCCTATTCTCTTGACCAGGTTTATTCGGTAGCTAATTAGGTTTCCTGAAAGGTGCTGATTGCAGGGAACGCACTGACGATGGCAATTATCTTCATCAAATCTCAGTTCGGGCGCACTTCCTACGCTTCGGTAGTGCCCCGCATCGTACTTGCCAGTGTGATACCTACCGCAACTGATACACGGCTCTTGCGCATCCCTTTCACGAATGTAGGCGTTGAACGATGCTTGCGCCTCCCGCAAATGAGCACCTTTAGTTTTGAGTCTTTCTTTTTTTGCCTTAAGTCGTTTCGATTCAATTTGCTTACCCTTTTTAGCTAGTTTAGAAACGTTAGCTGCCGCCCACTCTGCAAAACAGTTCTGGTCACAGAAGGCTTTTAGCTGCCTTAGTAGCATATCACTCTGCAGGCCCTTCTTTTTGCAGTGCGAGCAACGTCTATTCTTCATTAACCCATTCCCTTTGATACATTTTCTGATACCAATCTCTCGGCATTGGTATTGGACGCAGGTAGGAAAAAGAGCCAAGAAAAGAGCAACAGTTGCCACAATCACAAGGGTTTGCAGGGTTAAAATTCTTATTGCACGTTGGATAACGCCTAATCTCACCTGGCTCAATTTTTAAGTCGGAAAAAACGCCAGTGTGAACCATCCAAGGGTGATACTGCTCCACTGGCTCTTCTCTCACCACTACACGTTTTACGTTAGTGAAATCCCACCCCCATAAATGCGCAAGCGACCTTGCCTCTGAAACCTTCTTCAAGCTCCCATCTAGCATGCGTACATAACAAACCGTTCTTGTTGGTGTAATCACTGCTTTGCTCCCATATTCTCTTTACAAGGCCACGGCACAAAGACGCCAAGTTTTTCAACCAATGTTTTATTTAAAATGTCGTAGATAGCTGGATAGTCAGTGCTACTTGCGCGTGTGGTTGACTTCTCACCCATGTACGCTTCTTGAACCGGTTTCCATAAATGCTGCTTAACCGCTTCCATGGTCCACGGTATTTCTTGGCGCTTGCTCAACTGAAGCACTTGCCTTACGTCCATACCCTTGTCATTGAGCGCGTGAGACACCTGAGTTAGCCACACATGAAGTGCATTATTCTGTAACTGGCTTCTTTGCTTCTCTGTTGTGGTCTGCATCATTAGCCATTTGTTTTGATGCCACTTCTCACGCAATTCTTGTATGGCTGCATCTAGTGACTGTTGACTATTGATAACGCGGAATTGACCTTTCACTATGCCACCTCGCATCTTTTATAAGCCCGACCCCATTGGTCGCCCATTGCATCAGCAATACCTTGATATGTTGCGCTTCTTAGCTTCCCCCTGTCTTTGCTTGGTGGCATCTTATGAATTCTGTTTTCGCGACCTTCAACAATTTCTGTGGACTCTAAAAGCGGCAAGCCTTTTAGCCATAAACATGTAGCTTTAGTTTCACCATGCCCAAACTGCCAAGGTTGAATAATCTGGTCTGGCTTTCTGTAAAGCGTTGACATAATACAAACGGGGTTTTCTATCGCGGTCATTGGAATGTGCTTAGAGCGCCTAACCAGCTTCATAAAAAAACTTGCGCCTGCGTATTGCCTACCATCCATCTTTTTTGCGGCAAAATGCCTAGACCCGCTGACACTAAGATGAGTGCAAGGTGGGTGCGCCACCATCAAATCGAATGGGTAATCGATAATATCGAAAACGCTACCTTCATAATGCGGCCCAGGCGCTTCAGTAGGAAGCAGGTCGCAACTTATAGCCTCATGACCTTTAGCAATGAAAGCATCTCTTACAACTCCACTGTATTCACAAGCAACTAAAACTTTCACGCCTCTAACTCCTTCCAAATCTGGTTAAAGTGGTCCTGGTCATTCAATGCTAAAGCGCTAAAGTCCTTTTTCTTTTCAATGGCACGAAGAGTATCGCCTCTGCGCTTTACTTTAGGGTGAGCGGTTTCTCTTGCCAGGGTGCTTTCGCGGTGTTCTTTTTGAATGGGGGTCATGCCACTACTCCTAACTCTAATTGGCGCTTAAATGGAATTGAGATAGAGTTTTCAACTTGATTACCAAACACATCCCATCCGGGCGTTTGCTTTCTTGCAAACATTTCTAGGCGAGGAACGTCACCACATAGCTTTTCAATGGCTTCTCTAAATGCCTGCGGTTTTTCTGAATGTTCACCAACTTTGGCGCGGATGCGTGAACGAACTGAACGGTCTTTGATGATGTTGCCAGTTTTGCCGCGTACCGCGACTAGTGCCGATTCAGTTGAAGCGCGAGTGATACTGCCCATGCCAAAAAAGTCTTTGCCGTGCTTGGTTTCTTTATCCCAAACAAAGCCGTTCATGTTAACAACGCGGAAACCCCAAGCCTCTGCAAGTTCAATGGCTTCTTTTGGCATAGCACCCACGTACCACATGACTAGCAAGCAATCGTCTTGGCATATTGCTGGAATATCCCACTGCTTCATGCTTTCTACGTCCATTACGTCATACTTTTGCGCTGCGCCCGATTTCATAGAGCCGCCTGTTTTCTTGCTGTTGAATGACCAAGGCGGGTCAGAATACAAAACTTTGTAATTCATGCTGCACCACCTAAAATACTGATTGACTCCAAACCAAACGGTAAACCTCTGGCCTTGCGCGACTTCGCAATATCTACCGGTGTGTAGTCGCGAATGAAACTGGCGCGGTAACGAATGGTTTTGCCGTGCTCATTGTGGTCAGCTTCATAGGTAACACCGTTCTTGTTCTGCAAACTCTTCAATGTGTTACTTGGTCTGCTATCGCCAAGGTGTTCAGCTAGTTCTTTAGTGGTTCGCCACTCGCCATTACTGAAAGCGATTGCTTTTTCTATGTTGTTCATGCTGCATTCCTTTCGCGAATAGCCATAAAGCTTTTGAAAACGTTGGTGCGGCGATAGCTAGCCATTTTGGGGCAATACTCTATGTAGCCTTTTCGCTTCAGTGCCAGTAAGTGACCTGAAACACTGTTAGGATTTACCCCAAAATGCTCAGCGATAACTTCAAACGTAGGAAAGTTGTCATTTACCTCAATGAATTTGTGGATAAAATCCATGTAGCTGATTTGCTTATCTGTTAGAACTGGATTCATGCGGCCTCTCCCACTTCAAATTTTTGCCCTGAATTTCTCCACACTGCCTCTTTTGATTTGTAGCCAGTTCTACGACCACGAGAACTGACAACTTCGCAAAGGTCTTCAAATGGAAGCCAAGAAGCACCAGAATTTTCACAAACATCAACTTGCCCGTTTCTGCTTCTGCACCAGATTGCTAGATGCTCATAGTTAATTTTACTAAACGGGTATCTGGAACCAGCCTTATTGTTATATGGCGGGTCTATGTGCCAATGCGCGTTATAGTTAGGTATGTTTTCATACGAAGATTGTTGAATTTCCCACTGAGAAATTAACGGTTTTTGTTCGCAGACTCTGGCCTTAACTGCATCACCCCAAACACGACAATCTTTTGAGTCGTTATATTTGAAGTACCATGGGGATATTTTACTTGTTGGTTCACTGCGACCTTTCGCAACCCAAAACTTGCAAAGCAGCTGCTGACCTATTTCAAGCGCCTCAATTTCATCCTCACTCTTAAAGGTTGATGGAATAGCCATGATATCCTTGCAGCTCGAGTTAATGAGAAAATCCCAAAGCAGGCATATGTTTTCAGAAACATCATAAAGTTTTGCTTTTTTGACGTTCCAGCGGGTCGAGTAGCAGGCAGAACCAGCGAAAGGCTCAATTACTAATTCACTCCGAGGGGCCCCCAAGTGTTTAGCTACTTGGTACTTTGCGCCGTAATAAGAGAAAAATGGCTTCATGCCTGCTTCCTCGCTCTAAAATCTTCTAGCCCTTTTTCAAGGTTTGCGAATGCTGATGCCTTCTCAGCCTTGCTGCGCTGAATGTCTTCAATGCCGGCAATATGGTTTGGCAATGCTTCAAGCGGTGACTTTTCAAAATCTACGTAGGTGGAAACGAACTGCTTTTGTAGAAAATCAAGTTGCTGTGTCGTTTTCCCGCAGATAAACGGCCATCCACCCAGGGCGCTTATCGTTGCCGTGGTGAGTGGGTCTTTAAATGTTGGCGTTCGATAGGCGCCGCAACTCGTAATGGCTTTAGTCACGTTCAGCCATTGCATTTCAGCTTTGGTTTTAAGGTTTTCGAGTTGCTCTTTTTCACCACAAGCAAGAAACCTGATTACATCGGCTGGCTTTGGTTGGAATTGGCCGCGTTCAGGGTCAGAAATATGCTTCGTTAGCGCACGGCATACATCTGCAATGTCGTAAGGTTTAAGCGTTGCCCACCAAATATCCATGAGTTGTTCAGATACTTGCTTGACGCTGTAAATTTCAAAGGTGCCGTGAATAGCACTGGCGAAACGTGAACGGTCTTCAGTCTGCATGTGCTACTCCTTGTTTGCCCAGTTAGACATGACGCGCATGTTTTCTTCGCGTATGCGTTCTTGGTGGCTTTGGAAGGTGCGGTTAGGTTGCGCATTGGTTTTAGGGTGAACCGATTGCCAGCCATTCATGATGGCTTCGTTGATTAGCTCTTGTGGAGAATGACCGTCAAAGCGAAGACCGCTTAGTTTTGCAACTAGCAACTCAACTGCGTGAGTAGTCATTGGCTTTTTGATTTTTTTTCTGTAGCTAACGAAAGCATTCAGGCTTTCAAGAGAAATAATCTTTTCGCGCTTTATTGTTTCAATGACAGATTCAGTAATGACAGGTTCTATACTGACAGATTCGGGTGCAGATTTTTCACTAGGGGTTAGTGCAGATTTTTCACTAGGGGTTAGTGCAGATTTTTCACTAGGGGGTGGTGCAGATTTTTCACCATCTGGTGAATTGTTTTCACTAGGTAGGGGTGCAGATTTTTCACCACCAAGCGTCAAGTAGTAAACGTTGCTTGAATTGCCTTTTGGCCCCTTTCTTTCTTCCTTGCGAACCAGTCCTTTCTTGATAAGTTTATCAATATGGTTGATAGCACTACGGCGAGATATTTCGCAGACTTCAGCTATATTATCATAGCTTGGCCAGCACTCACCTTTGTCGTTTGCATTGTCAGCAAGTTTAAGCAGAACCATTTTAGTAGTTGGGCTTCCAGCTTTAACCTGCATAGCTGAAAACATCATTTTAATGCTCATGTGCCCTCCTAAAACCTGGCTTGCTATATTTTTTGTATTCGCTCATAATTACTCCGAACTTAGTTGTTCTAAACCCCGCATTTGCTTTCCACGGCTAGCGGGGTTTTTTTATTGGTGTAACAGACCTCCCAGCCTGCTTGGTCGGGGTTAACGTGATTAGCGCTTCACGCTTGACCGACTAGGTAGGATCAACACTTACGGCGCTACCTCGTTCCTCCGTAAGCATCAGACCGATATACTGCGTCACCCAGTTAAAGCGCGGCCGCAAATGTGCAACCCTTACGCTTTGATGTGCAGATCTCTGCTACGGCTTTACCGCCCCAGCATTTGGGCAAAGCAACTGCACTCAAAACGCCCTACACTTTCGCAGTAGGCGCGGCCATGGTCGTCACCTTGGCGCCAACTCGGATGAATAAGCCCTATTGCTTACCGTTACCGATACTAGAAAGCGTTGCCGGTGCCTCGTCTTATCCGAACGTTCTCTGGCCCATGGCTTTGTCGGTTAATTCCGTGGGGTTTATAGTGGGCACCCTCATTCGCCCACAGCCAGCAGCAATAACGCTTTGATGAATGACTGACCGATACCACACTGACCAAGCTCATTACCCGTTAGGGCGCTTCTTGCGTTACATCCCTAGCAGTCATTCTCAAAACGCCTTGTCTCTCCAAGTGTCACCTTTGTCTTTCGCCGCTAGCTAAGGTCGCTAACCATGTCCGAGTAGCCCAACACTCTTATGACTTCTGCTTCGTTTATCTGAATGTCCTCGCAATACGGAAGAGGATTGCTCAGGCGGTACATTCAGGACGTTTAAAGCGCAACATCAAACGCTTACTGCTAAATTGATTTAATAAATGCACCTAGCCAAAAACTAACAGATGCGTAATAGGCTAAAGCTGCCAACTCAACCGCTAATACAATAACGGCCACTCGAAACTGCCAGTCGGTTTTAAACTGGTGTGCGAAGCTGCGAAAATGACGTTTACAAAACCACGCAAATTCCGAACGCATTACGCTGCTCTCCGCGTTGGTGTAAAAGCTGGTTTTGGCTGTGTGCGCTTAGGGTTTATTGGAACTACTTTGCTCATGACCTTTATCCTGTTCATTCTGAGTTGGAAAAATAATACTCATGTTGCTTTCGTGAGTTTCGAAAACAGCATCCTCAACTAAGGTGATTGGAGTGCCATTAATCTTCACCATCTCACCCGCTTTTAAAGTAAACTGCTTCATTAGCACCCCTCTCTTGTTGCGTTAAATACAAAAACTAAATCAACGATTGTCAGCACTAAATAGGAAGTCAGCGCGAACATGAAAATTGAACTATCAGAAGCGAAAGCAATTATCATCAGCATGATGAGCAGATTTAACGGGCCAGCTAGGCGCATACACTTTCGGCTAGTGCGTAATGATGAGTACTTTGCGGCAGCGGCTTTAAAAAAATGGCCCATACTTCTTGGTATGCCTGTCGCAATTTTTGCAGCGCTTTTACAAGTCAAGAAAGTTGATAGTGAGATTTTTAATTTCATATCACTCCTATTACCCATAGTTCCTATTGCATACTTTTTGATGGACTCGCATTTCGAAGCTAAGCAAGTAAAGAGGCGAATAGAATTAAAAGCCAAACGACTGCAAGACATTGCGCTTTTAAAAAATCGGCAAGCTTGAATTACTTTGCTCATGCTGCTTGCTCCTTACTTATTAGGGACTTTTGAGTCCCTCAAAATCTTTGTTAGTGCCATTGTTGATGGGCAAATGTCGGTTAATACAGATCCAAGACCTTCAAGCATTGCTCGTTGCGCTGCTTCCTCAAGACTTACGCCAAGCTCGTCTGCATGTTTTTGTAGTAGTTCTAATTCTTCGTTACTGAGCTCTATTTTTTCTTCGGTCATTATTGAGGGCCTTAAAAAGTCTTAGATGAACCCTCTTCGGGTTCTTCGTTAATGCTTTAAGCTGCTGTACGCTCTTTACTTCCAAACGAAACAGACTCTTTTAGGCCACGCATGAAAATGTCACGAACAATTACCGCTTTTTGTCCGCCAGTGTTTTTTACCAGCGCTTCAAGCAAGTCATTAACGTCATCATCTAAACGAACTTTGACTTCGTTCTTTTTGATTTTCCTAGGATCCGCATACATGGCTCTTATCTCCGTGTTAACTGGCTTTTTTAAGTTCTGGCTCTTCAGCTTTAAGCTTGCCGTTTGTGATCCGCTCAAGCTGATAAGCTCTCAGTAAAGGAATGTTTTCTTTCCATTCACTAACAGATGGCGCTTTTATTGATAGAGCATCGGCTACTGCTTTCACGCTTCCAAAATGCTCTATAACCTCGCTCTTTTTCAAAAGGAACTCCTATTTTTAGTAGGTTTTCCAAAAGTATTAATCAAAGGAGTTCCTATGTCAAGTAATGTTAGGATTTCCTAAATTATTTTATGGAACCTTTATGAGTAACTTTGGTGATAACTTGAGACGCGTAAGAAGTGCGCTTAGGCTTTCTCAGTCAGCGTTTGGAAAAAAGGTGGGCGTGAGTGGGCCAACGATCTCAGATTGGGAAAATGATGTTCAAAAGCCTAGAGGGAGTAATCTTCTAAGCTTATTAAGTCAATTTCCTGAACTTTCGAAAGATTTTCCTGAGTATAATAAGATATCCAAGATAAACAGTGATAGCGCCAAATACATTGGCCATGTTGACGCTTGGGATAGCAATACAGAACTAGACGAGGATGAAGTAGAAGTGCCGTTTTTCATGGATGTAGAACTAGCAGCGGGTGTAGGTGGTGAATTAGCACTAGAGATCCAAGGGCCTAAATTAAGATTTTCAAAGTCAACATTAAGGCGTTGTGGGGTTCAAGCTGAAGCAGCAGCTTGCGTCAAAGTTTCAGGCAATAGTATGGAGCCAAGACTGTTTGACGGTGATGTGGTTGGTGTAAATACTTTAGATAAGAAAATTATAGATGGTAATACTTACGCAATAAATCACGATGGTCTTTTACGGGTCAAGCGTCTTTATAGAATGCCAGGTGGGGGAGTCAGAGTTAATTCAATGAACGGGCAAGAGTACCCAGATGAACATTACACAGAGCAAGAGGCCAAAAGCATCAACATTGTTGGAAAGGTCTTTTGGCACAGTTCAATATGGTAGCTTTTAAACAGATATAACCTCAGAGTAAAGCACTACCAATGCAATCAATGATGTGAACAAAAAGAATTGATAACCTAACCTGCTTTTCCAAACTCCATTCTGCAAACCATAAAGCTCAAGATAGGAAGCATTTGCTGATACCTTTTCAAATTGATGTAGTTTTGGTGGATATTTTTTATAAGCAACGAAAGCAGTAGCCCAAAATGGATAGCCAACGTTTAGCTGAATTTTGTAACAAATCCACCAAAACAAAAACACAAAAATTGCTATCGATAGCAACCAACCAAATACACTTCCCTTTTGTAAAAAAATAAAATTACTGCTCAGTGTGAATAGAACGCTTAAAGCGTAACCCATTCCTAAAATCTTAACTATGGCGAAAGCCACTTCTAACCAAGTCATACAACTTAATTCCTTTTAATTAAAAATAAATATTCACATATTTTAAAAAAGGTTTTCCTATTTATTTGACACTTTTAATAGGATATCCTATTATCTGTTTGTGAGTAGATTTTAGCGCCACTGAACAGGCGCAATTAACTAAAGGTGTCACCAATGACCAACATCATTCCTTTCAAATTCAAATCAGCACCAATTCGTGTTGTTGAGCGAGATGGTATTCCTATGTTTGTTGCAAAAGATGTTGCAAGCCTTCTTGGTTATTCAAACATTAATGACGCTATAAAGCGCCATTGCGAGGGGGTCGTGAAACACGACCTCCCTTCTTCGAGCGGAACCCAGTCGTTTTCTCTAATTCCAGAATTTGACGTTTATGCTTTAATTTTGAGATCGAAACTCCCAGAAGCTAAAAAGTTTAGACGATGGGTTTGCGAAGAAGTGCTTCCATCTATTCGCAAAACAGGCTCTTACACTGCTAATCAGCCAGTAGTTCCCCAGACACTGCCCGAAGCACTTCGTTTGGCTGCCGACCTTGCTGAAAAACTAGAAGATGCCAAGCCGAAAATAGCGTTCGCTGATGCGGTTAACGATTCAATTAACTGCGTAACCTTTCAAGACTTTGCCAAAGCGGTAGGCACTGGCCAAAACAGATTATTTAAAACATTGCGCGACCACGGCTTTCTCCAAGTTCGTGACGGGCAGCGCAACAAGCCTTATCAGCAATTTGTGGATAACGGCTTGTTCAAGCTTGTTCAAGGGACTTATAAAGACCGCAAAAGTGGCGAAGTGCAAACTTACTTCAGAACAGTTATTACCCCAAAAGGGCAAATGTATTTTCAAAATAAGTTTTTCAACAAAGCAGCTTAAGGATAAAAAACATGACCTACTGCCACGTATCAAATCAAATCGCGCAACATGCGAACCAGCCTGAAGTAAATGGCTTTGCTGATTTAAGCGAATGGGAACAAGAAACTATTGTTTCTACTTTGTCTGATGCTGTTTTATTCGATGAAGTTTCACTTACATGGGCTGACTACCCTCACACCGTTAACCTTGAATTTGCAATGCAAAGCCTTTTAGAAGAAGCCGAGTTTATTGAAGAATTGGCAGCCGCAGTGCTTAACACTAATGCCGCCAAAACGCTTTTAGTCAATCAGCGCCAAGCTGAAACCAAAGGCCTAATTAAACACGCGCTTGATACCACGAATAACCCGCCAGAAGGTTATTCATTCGGCGAACTACTAATGGGTAAAGCAGCATGAACCTTACCCAACGTGAACAGCAGGTTTATGACCTGATGATAACAGGTGCTAGCCAGCGCACTATCGCCAAAATAATCGGCTTTTCAGTGCGTAGCGTTAAGCAGCACAGCGCACATATTTTCAAAAAGCTTGATGTTCATTCAACGCGTGAAGTTGTGGCAAAGCACTACATTGGCATGGGTCACGCGAATGAGAACGGAATGCCAGGCGCTGAATTGCTTTCTAAAGCTGAACGCCGCGTTTACGACCAACTTATTACTGGTGTAAGTCGCAAGCAGATTGCAGCAAAGATTTTCTTATCTGAACACACTGTTCGCTTTCACCTGAGAGTTATCAGTCAAAAACTAGGCACCAACTCAATGCTTGAAATAGTCATTAAGCACTACACAAGCGGTCACAACACTGAAATGAAGGAAGCAGCATGAACACGTTTTTATTAGCAATTGGATTGTTTGTTTTGATGGGCGCTTTTGCGTTCTTAGTTGGCGCTTTCATTCGCACTGGCCAAGGCGAGCGTGACGAAGAATGAACACGATATTCACGCTAATTTCGATAGCACTAGTGTCACTCTTCTTTATCGCTGTTATCTCAACGGTAGAAGCAATAAAGAGTATCGATTTTAAGAAGTAAACCGCGCCCCCGAAGGGGCACAAACCACGGCTGCGAAGTTTTGGACAGACAGAGCAGCCATAGCAACGAGGATGATAAACGATGGAAATCCGAACCACAAACACTAAAGGCTTATTTTGCCTTCAATGGCGTGATAGTGGCGTAAATGGCAGTGAGCATTTTACTCGCCTAGAAACTATCACCAATTCACGTGACACCGATGTAACGCTATGTCGTGAAGGTGTACCTGGCACAACGCTAAACATCGATTCTGATGCCGTAGACGCGTTTTTTGAAATGGCTAACAACGTCGATGTGCCTATTGATGTAATCAACCCTTTTCCAGCAACTGAAACAGTTACATCGTCTGCCAAGGATGGCAAACCTATAGAGGACGCAGCGTGATTTTCGTTACTTACAAAGAGTATCACAAGGCGCTTGCAGAAAAGCGTATGTGGAAAGCATTGGGGCTTCACGCAATGGTTGTTAACCGTCCTAACGGTTGGAAAGTGAAAGTAATCGGTTTAGTTAAAAATATCAAAGGAGTAAGCAATCATGGATAACCAACAACTAGCGCCAATTGAAATGTTTCGCCGCGACCTGCAAAAAGAAGGTTCGCGTTTGAAAGCCAGTTTGCCAGCACACTTACCATTAGAGCGCTTCCAGCGTGCCGCAATGATAGCGGTTGAAAACAACATGGAATTACTAGCTTGCGACCCTCAAAGCCTAATGACTTCTTTAAGCCGCTGTGCGCAAGACGGTCTTGTACCTGATAACCGCGAAGCAGCCATGGTTATATTTAACACCAAGAGCGGAAACAACTGGGTAAAGAAAGCTCAGTATATGCCTATGGTCGATGGTGTTCTAAAACGCGCTCGCCAGTCTGGTGAAATATCCACAATTACGGCACGCGCAGTTTACGAGAACGACCAATTTGATTACTGGATTGATGAAGACGGTGAACACGTTCAATTCAGACCTAACCTACATGGCGACCGCGGCAGTTTTAAACTTGTTTTTGCTATGGCTAAAACCAAGTCGGGCGAGTTGATTGTTGAACCTATGTCAAAAGACGAGGTTGAAAAGGTTCGCATGTCTTCAAAGAACCCCGACAAAGGGCCATGGAAAGACTGGTATGAGCGCATGGCATGTAAATCTGTATTGCACCGTCTATCACGCCGACTACCTAACAGTAGTGAGATTATGGAAATGCTAAAGCATGACCATGAGGGCTACACCTTTTCAAATACTCGTGAAGAAAAGCCTATCAATGAAGCGCCAGTGATAAACGAAAAGCCTGTTTACACGCAGGAAATGTTTAACGGCGAAGCCAACAAGTGGGCTAACGCAGTAAGCGCAGGGAAAATCACGCCTGAAGCGATTATTACCAAGCTATCGGCATCTTATGAAGTTCCTTCAAAAGTCCGTGAGCAGATTGAAACCATTGTAGACGTAGCAGAGGAAGCGTAACCATGAAGCATATTAACGTTACCCAAGGAAGCGAAGCTTGGCTAAAACTTCGTAAAGATTTTTTCACCGCATCAGAAGCCCCAATGATGATGGGTGATCACAAAAACATTAGTCGCAACCAATTGCTAGATGCAAAGAAAGGCTGGACCACGATTGTAGACGAGTATCTACAAAAGCTTTTTGATAAAGGTCATGCAACTGAAGAAGCGGCTCGCCCTCTTGCTGCCGCCGATGTAGGTGAAGATTTATTCCCTGTTACCGGCTCACTAGAGGTTGAAGGCTTATCGCTACTTGCCAGCTTTGACGGTTTAACCATGTTTGATGATGTGTGTTTTGAGCATAAGCTTTTCAACAAAACGCTTGCTGAGAACGTGCTTAATAACGTGCTAGAGCCTCACTACTATTGGCAGTTAGAGCAGCAACTATTAGTGTCTGGTGCGGATAAGTGCTACTTCGTTACCAGTGATGGCACGAAAGACAACTGGCAAGCAATGTATTACGTGTCAGTTCCTGAAAGACGCGAAGCGCTTATTAAAGGCTGGAAGCAATTCGCCATTGACTTAGAAAACCATGAGCCCCAGGCAAAAGTTGAGAAAACCGTTACCTCTGGTCCAGTACGCGAACTGCCATCCATCAACTACAAAATGAATGGCTTAGCACTAGAGTCAAACCTAGAAGCGTACAAGCAAGCAGCAACTGACCTTGTGGCGCTATCTGAAAAGCCTCTTGAATCAGATCAAGACTTTGCCGATGCAGAAGCGCGTCAAAAGGTTTTCACCAAAGCAGAGAAGGACATTAAAAACGCATGTGATCGCGTTATGGGCGAGATTGATTCAATCGATAACTTTGTAAAAGACATGCGCTTTATCTCTGAACAGATTCGCCAAGCGCGACTAGCTGAAGGTAAGCAAATCAAAGCGCGTAAAGAAGAATTGCGCGAAGAGATTCTTAACAAGGCTAATCAAGAAGCTTCAAAGGCGCTTAACGAGGCGATGGCAAAAGTTAACGCCAAACTGCCCAACATAGACTTTGACCCTTTCACGGCCATGAAAGGCAAGCGCACTATTGAGTCACTTCAAGACGCGGCTGACACCGAAGTCGCAAAAGCAAAAATTCAAATCAATGAGTTCGTTGAAGTAGCACAAGCCAACATGCTTGTTATTGCCGATAACCGCGAGTTCGATTTCCTCTTTAACGACTGGGCCCAAATTGCTTTCAAAGCAACTGAGGATTTCAAGACGTTGGTAACGGCTCGCATTGCAACTTACCAGGCTGAACAAAAAGCCAAAGAAGATGCAGAACGTGAACGCATTCGTCAAGAAGAGCAAGCGAAGCTGCAACGTGAAGCTGAAGCGAAAGCGCGAGCAGAAGAGCAAGCCAAGCGTGATGCGGAAGAGAAAGCCCGTTTTGATGCTGAGTCAGAAAGCAACAAGCAGTACATGGCAGCAACAAACCAGTTAGCACAGGAAGCAACCACCAATGAGCCAAAAGAAGAAGTTCAGCCAGAACCGCAAACGAAGCCAGCGCCTAGCGTGGTTCGACAAGAACAAGCACCAACGCGCCAATACTCAGTAATGGAGCTTAACGCTATGGATCAGCTAGCCAAGCTAGTTGAAGAAGCCAACAAGACTTACGCAAATGACCTACGCCAGTTCGTTGAATCGGTTAAGGCTAACAACTTGAAGAAGGTGGCGTGATGTTTTTAATCGAATATGGCAAAGGTCATTTTATTAACGCAGACATTATTACTTCGGTCCATATCGACAAAAAAGGAGTGCGTTTCTACGTTGTGAACGACTATGAAAGTGAATTTAACGTAGAAGAGGGTTACGAGAATACGTTTTGCAACAACCTTCAGGCGATAAATCAGAACATTACGAACATCGAGTCTGAGCTAAGAGGTATCAGAAATGGCAATTAACACTCACGGCCAGCGCATTCAGTTTGGCAAGCATAAGGGCGAGTTGTTCACTCGCCTGCCGGTAAGTTACTTTAAATGGATGGTTAATGAAAACGCACCACAAGCTGATATCGCCAAGGCAGAATTTGAACGCCGTGGCGATACCATGCCAGAAGTTGAGCTATCAGGCCATGCAATTGATAACGCGTCCATTCGGGTTAGAAAGATATGGCATGAAACCAAGAATGAGAATGAGGGAATTTACTCTTGGCTTCAACGCATGACCAAAGAATCGCTAGAAGCAAACAACGTTCATAACGGCAAATACAAGCATAAAGGCATGAAGCTAGTTATTGAGCAAGGTGAAGAGTTTCCTGTTCTAAAAACAATTATGCGATAGAGGCGGCTTAGGCCACCTCTGTAACTTTTCTTACTAAAAGGTAAAGAATATTACACCCCTTCGGGGGCTAAAGGGAAACCCATGACTACAATCATAATAAACAACAAGCCAATACGCATTCATGCCACTGTGGTAGCACGTGTTCAGAATCTACTAGAAGCGGGTGAAAGTATTGAAACGGTGCGCCAGAAAACAGGGCTTTCAAAAGGTCGCGCATCGGCATTAATCGACACTATTCAAGGTCAAGCACAAATGGGGAGAGTGGCGTGAGTGAATTACAAGACATGCTTCGCGTACAAGCTAGGCTCCACAGAAAGCAAGGTGCTAATGCCTTGGGTGATTTGTTCCAATCTGCCGCTCTGGAAATTGAGATATTAACGGAACGCCTAGAAAACCCGCAAGGATTGCAGGAATTGATTTGCGTTGAGCAAATGAAAGAAATTTCTTTGCCTGAAATACATCGAGCAAATCAAAAGCTTCACGAACAACTAGCAAAGGCTAATGAGCGTGTTGATGGCCTTGAAAAGGCACTGGCAAATTGCGCAGATGCTTTGTACGAAAGCAACATAAATCACAAAAAAGCTATTGATAAGATACAAGCAGAATGCATTG
>Ga0208523_1000016_pt1 | contig 45102 bp, 39 predicted proteins | sample ETNtaG_17_FD_185770 | JGI IMG/M metagenome (GOLD analysis project Ga0208523, IMG submission 185770) | Marine microbial and viral communities from oxygen minimum zone, Eastern Pacific Ocean - ETNP201302PF82A (SPAdes) (version 2) | ecosystem: Environmental > Aquatic > Marine > Oceanic ...
AAGTTTGTTGTTTATATTTAAAATATATGTCGTTATACTTTTCAAACAATTAAATATCAGGGCAGGTTACGTGTCCTAAGACCTCTTAATGTTAATTAATTAATGTTAAGAAAGGTTAATGTAACGGATATATGATTTAAATTTAAACAATTCAATTTCAATTTTATATTAAATGGGACTTGAAAAATAAACAATTTTAATTCTTAATATAAAGAGAATCAATAGTAACCATATCTCTAACAACTAAACTCTCAATTCTAGAGCATTTCGCCATTAGTTCTAATTTACCAAGAAATTCAGCCATAACTTCCAAATCTTTAGAAATATTTCCAATTTTAATCATATCTTTAATAAAATTTCCTTCAAAATTATCATAATAAATTTCTGAAAATAATTTACCAGAAGCCCATATCATAGATGGAACAATCATATTTAAATTTAAATCCCAATCAGTTTCCAATTTAATTTGATAATTTTGTTCCATTTGATGTAAATTTTCACTAATATTAAACATCTTATCGATAGATTCTTTCATTTTCTTACTAATATTTAGTGTATGATGATCATATACAAGATATTCTTCATCTAATGGTTTAGTCTTGATGAACATAGAAAGAATACCAATAATTTCAATAACATTTAATTCCTTGAATACATCATTCATAATAATTTCAGGAAATAAAATTTCATTACATTCATTAATTTGACTAGCCATTATACCCTTTTTAGTAATATGTTCTTTTTTAATATTATCGGGATTCATATCAGGGGTAATATTGTCATAATTAATGTAATCATTATCTTGTAAAAATTTAAGAATTTTAATTAAATCACTATTAATAATAGTATTATGGTAATTTAATTGACTTTCCATTTTAGCAAATTTCATTCTATCATCATAAACTTGAAGATATTTCTCATAATCTTCTAAAAACCCAGGTTTATTTCTAAACTTTTTTAATTTATTTTTAAATCTATTTTTAGATTTTTTATTTTTCTTAGTTTTAAATGTAACAGCGATATTTTGTCCAAAATTCAAATTTTCCTCTGGATGTAAGAGATAATAATATTCATCAAATTCTTCGTTAGTGTATTTTAATTCGGGCATATTAGATATAACTTCTCTTGATTTTTCTAATTCTTGGGCAACAAATTTTTTCCTCTCAAGAATTTCTCTATTCATAAGAGTTCTTTCAATAAAAGCACTAAGTTTTGAATTTTCTGTTAACATAACTTTTAAAAGAAATTGATAATTTAAATCAAATTGAGAAGTAATTACTTGTGCCTTACCAGTCATCATACCTTTTATAGTTTGTCCTGTGGGAATTTCATTTCTCCACATATTAGGTAAAAGAACAACATTTCCAAAATCATCTAAACCTCTTCTTCCAGCTCTTCCACTCATTTGTAAATATTCATGAGTATACATCATTCGTAATCCACAATCAGAAGAATATTTAAATAGATTTGTAAATACAACAGTTTTTGTTGGCATATTAACTCCAACAGCAAATGTTTCAGTAGCAAATAATACTTTAATAAGACCTTTTGAGAATAGAATTTCAATAATTTCTTTTAAAACTGGTATTAAACCAGAATGATGTATTGCAACTCCTTTCATTAATAAACTTTCCATTTCAAGTAATTGAGGTGAATTAAGATAAATCTTTGGTTCTTCTAATCTATGTAATTGTTTATTAATTGTATTTTTAACTTCTGCTTGTTCTTTAGTATCATTTAAAGAATGTTGGATATATTTCGAATATTTTTTACAATTTTTTCGTGAAAAAACAAAAAATAAGCAGGGAAGTCCATTAGTTTTTTGTAAATGGGTGACTAAAGTATTAATTAGAAATACTTCACTTGTTCTATTATAATTTTTATAACAATCATTAATCAAATTAATTGATTCATCATAATTATGATTAAAAAAATTACCTTTATCATCTACAATCATCTTCATTTTTTTAGAATATTTACGAATTCTATCTAGATATAATTTATCATATTTTTTTCCATACTTATCAGTTTTATTTTTGGGCATTTTAGCCAAAGTATAAATATAATGTCTAAGTGGAACAACTCTGTGAGTTGTAGGAATAAGATTCATAGTTTTTCCTTTAACATCTTGAACCCATTGTGCAAATTCATCTGCTCTGTCAATTGTAGCAGAAAGCATAACCAAATTAATTTTTGGTGGTAGAAGAATAATACATTCTTCCCAAACCTTACCTCTATCTTTATCATTAATATAATGAACTTCGTCAAAAATAATAGCATGAACATCATTATTAATATCAATATCAATGGTCAATGTTTTTTCAAAAATTTCATTTAATGAATTTTTTTTATAAAGTAAATTTCTTAAAATTTCAGTAGTCATAATAATACAATCAGCATCTGGATTAAATTTAATATCACCAGTTAAAATACCAACAGACATTTTATCACCAAATTTTTTTGTAAATTCAGAAAATTTTTGATTAGATAAAGATTTAATTGGCGATGTGTATATTGCTTTTTTGCCTAATCGGATACTTTCTAATATAGCGTGTTCGCCGCAAGCCGATTTTCCACTTCCGGTGTGAGCTGTAACCAATACATTCTCATTTTTCGAAGTTCTAAAACAAGCATGTTTTTGAAAATTATCTAATGGGTAAGGAAATTGGTCATCAATTGTTTTTACTAATTCAATATCTTCACTCTCGGTAAGAGAGTCTTCAATCTTTTTTGTAAGAATATTAATCATTTTAATATATTTTTAATTTATTTTTAGATTAATTATAATTGATATGATTTTATAATTTCAATTTTAATTAATTGTTATTAAAACGACAATACTTAACATTTTTTGGATTTACATTTAATAATTTGAGGTAATCCACTTTTAAGTTTTTTACCAGAATATTTATATCCCTTTTTTAAACGTCCTTTATTACCTCCTGTTTGATTAATACCTTGATGTTTTCTTACTTTTTTAGTTTTTTTGGTCTTTTTCGTTTTTTTCGTTTTTAGTCCACCATTATATAATTGTTGATATGGTTGTTGATATGGTTGTTGATATAGTTGTTGATATGGTTGTTGAAATGGTTGTTGAAATTGTTGTTGTTGAAATGGTTGTTGAAATTGTTGTTGTTGAAATTGTTGTGGTTGAGTATTATATTGTCCAAATTGATTAGAATTTGGAATAATTGGGATAATTTGTGGTTGTGGTTGTTGTAGTTGTGGTTGAGTATTATATTGTTCAAATTGATTATAATTTGGATAATAATTTGGATCATAATTTGGATCATAATTTTGCATACCTTGTTGTTGAAATTTATTTTGATTATAGTATTGATTTTGTTTTTGATTATAGTTTTGATTTTGATTTTGATTAAATTGAAATTTTGATTTTCTTGGTGATAGAAATTTTGGTTTAATAGGTGATTGAACTTTTGGTGATTGAATTTTTGATATACTTGTATTATCAGTAATAGAAGTATGTACATACATAACATCAATTGTAACATCTTTATATACCATGGATGTTATGATATTATTAATAGTGTTCTCTATATTTAAACGTAGATACGAATGTTGTATAGCGCCTCGATATACAACTAATATTTTTTTTAAAATAGTGGTTTTCTTAAAAAGCTTCTCCAAATTTTCTTTTAATGTTGAAATGCCGTTATCACCACCACCTCCCATTATATTTAATCCATCAATTATAGCATTATAATCTTTATGATTTTTTATCCAATTATCGTCCATTATTTTAAAATTTTTTTCTATAATTATATTCAAATCTTTTGGCTTTAATGGTGGTAAATGAAATCCATCAGGTTCTTTACCCCCAACTTTTGTTAATTTGCTGACTTCAATTTTTGGAGTAGTAATTTTTGGAGTAGTAAATTTTGGAGCAGTAGTATTAATTTTTGTTGGAAAAAATCTATATTCATATATATTAAAAGTATAACCCTCTTTAACATATTTCGGATTTATAACCGCATGAGGTTTAGCATATATATTTAATCCCTCTTTTCGAATATCTTCCAATGTTTTTTTAATTTTTTCTACAGTAAGATACATTTTTTTAGTAGCAGCAGATTGTTTTCCTGAAGTGTTTGTTTTAAATTCAAAAAATGATAGTGGTATATGAGATAAATTTGTCAAAAAAGAAAATTTATTTTTTTTAGAAGAAGAGTCATCCGCTAAGGTTTTATCCTTTGAATAAACTGGAGTTTCTAATAAACGTCCTAATACAGAAGCAATTAGGTCATCAATTTCACAATAATTATGAGAAGTATCAACTTTCTTGGATTTATTAGCTTGTTGTGGAACACATTGGTTTTTGCCATCTTTCTTAGGTTCTTTGTAATCTTTATGAATAATATCATATGTTGGTTTAGATGGAGCTTCTTCTAATTGTTTCATAGATTCTTTAGGCTCATCCATCACATATTCACCTCCTTTTAGGAGTTTATTTTTTCTAGTCTTGTTTTTTCCTGTCTTATTTTTTTTTGTCTTATTTTTTTTTAATATCTTCATATTTTATTGTTATATATAATATTATTAAAGATTTAAATTGAAACCATTTAATAAAAACTGAATCCGATTAATATAAGTATGTTTATTTTTGACAATATTCATTAAATCAATCATTTTTTCTTTAGACATTTGATTGACATATTCTTTTCCTTTATAGAATAATTTAGAACAATCTGGGTCATAACATATTTTTTTTTCAAAAATTTCATATACTTCTTTACTATTAGTAATACAATATCCTCCATATGATATATTTTTGAATGCCCTACAAGGAATATACCCTCGTTTTTGTTGCCATTCTCCTACAATTGTAGGAGAATATTTTGCTTGTTGTATTAATTTTATATTTTTTTCCATACAAATTTTAGTGTAATTAGAAAATGGAATATTATTTTTTTGACATTCAATTTTGTATTTATTAATTTGATGTCTATTTCCAAATTCACCGTTCCATATAGAACCAATAAATTGTGCATTATTTTTTTTTAAATTAAAAATATTGTCTATATTAGAAATATTTTTATCAATTTCATCAGGTAAAATATCAGTAGCCCAAGGCATATAACATATACATCTATCTCTATCCAAATTATAATACATGAAATCATCATATTTAATGAATTTTTTCATTTTTATCAAAACAGGATTTGTATAAACTTGTAATAAAATAATTTGATTATTAGGAATTTTATTATATTTATTTTTACAATTATGTAAAATATAATAACATATTGCGTCAATTGGTATGTAGTTATCACATTGTCCTTCGGTAATAAATAATGTATTTTCAGTTATTGTCAATTTATTTAAAGATAATGGTTTATCTGGAAGCCAAATTGTATTATATTTCATATATTTAAAGGCACGATTAAATGCATAATGTATCCAATAATGAGTATGGGATCTACTAGTATGCCCCCATATAACAATCTGTGTAAAAATCATAATATATGTAATTCTACATTAAATAAAAAATAAATTAAACGAAGAAAAAAAAAAAAAAAAAAAAAAAAATTGAAAAAGGGGTAGGATATATTATAATTACTCGAAACCTTTTGTTAGCAAATCTATCGCAAACAAAAAACTCTCGTAAATAAGCACTCAAAAGATAATGAATTCGGAAAGAAAGACTACAGGAAGTAAGAAACACAATGCATGGAGTGTTGTGGCTCGACACAATCGTCGTCAATCAGATGAACAAATGAAAACGACTGAGCATAAAAATATTTATCAGCACCAACAACGAAAGATTGAAGGTCTTCTTCAGAAGATGGGAAAAATGGCGAAGGAAAATGCTGAATTGAAGACAGAAGTCCAAATCACGAACAACTTATTGGATCAAACTACTCGCAAAGTAGAATTGATTGAGAAGAAACTTCTGGCAGAGGAAAATATCATGGAAAACATCCAGGCTAAGGAAGTGGCTATTATCAAAAGATCTCTTGATTTTTTGAAAAAGTTTTCTTCCCTTATTGAAAGGGATGGATTTCATGTTGGATTGTTTGGAAGCTTGGTTCGCCGAGTAGCTGAACCTCGTTCACGCACAATTGAAGAACATCAAAGATTCATGACAGAATTTAAAAAGTCTGACATGGATATTTGTGTGTTTTCCTGTTCAGGTGCAAATCATCCAAACTTAGCAATGATTGTACGACTGATGGAAGACGTGGGAATGATTGACGAACTCGTTGTTTCGAGTTACAAACAATTTGTTCCCCCAAATGCCGATCTTCAGAATATGACTGAGCACATGAAACTCTGTCTCAACTTCAAAGGGCAAAAGTTTGAATTGGATTTATTCAATCGCAAACCTACAAGCAATTTCTTTGGAGGTCGTGATTTCAGTTGCAATGAACTTCAGATTGACGGGCACAGCGGATCTCTTGTTCTACCAGTGGAATCTTGGAAACCTTTTGGAATCCTGGACACTCTTTTGGATATTGGAACAAAGGTAGCACACCCACTCTTTCCCGATTCCGGAAAAGTGGAAAGTTCATTCATTTCACGAAAGGTGTCAAAGATGCTTGAACGTCAGGAGAAACTTGTGGCAAATGGATACAAGATTTTCCCAAAACTTATTGGGTCAACGTTCTCTACTTCTGATGAAATTTGTTGCATATGTCACGACAAATTTTCTGACAAGATTCTGGCAGGAAAGGAAGTTCCTGAACATTACATGGCTGTTTGTCTTTGTGGTAACGGGCGAAATCTTTGCTCGGAATGCCTTGAACATCTTCTTGATGTAAGAGATTTTCGTTGCCCAGGATGTCGACAATCTCTACAAGTTTATTCTGAAAAAGAAGATGAAAATAAGGGGACAGAACTTCTGATTCCGGAAATTATTCATCTCTCTATTTCAGAGGCAAACAATGAGCGCATAATCCAAGTCGCCAATGACTGGGATGTTGTTCCTGAACACAATCTCAATGAGTATTTTTCTGCTGCAATGGGGTTGCCGTCAATCTATGACAACGAGCAGATATGGCCACCAGTTAGTTCTTTGTAAATAAATGTTGGAAAAACAAAAAAATAAATAGATAAATTATTCTGGGACTGGTTTAAACAAAAACTGATGACGATAAGTAATCAGTAATAATTTCACAAATCTCTTTAGGAAATCGTGAATTTAAACATTTGTATATTACTCTATATACTTCAATATCAATTGGACCAACATATATTGGTGGCATATAATTATGGGTTCTTAATGTTAGTGTAGAATATCTAGGAAGATAATCGGAGGAAGAATCGGAAGAATAACAAAAATTTTCTAAATTTTGTTTATTTGTTTCATCTTCATTATTTGATATTAATGAATTTTCACTTTCACTATCATTAGTAATATAATTTTGTAAAAAATTAGAAAAATCTATTTCAGGATTATTTTCAGATTCCTTGTCTAAATTTTTGTCTGGTTCTTTTTCTTTTTTGGTATTTTTATTCAAACTTTTATTCATAGTTTTCATTATATTAATATGTTAATATTATCTTTAAATTATAATATAATGAAAAAGTCAAAAATAATAAATGTTTCAAAAATTATGAAAAAAATAAAAATCTCTAATGAACTGGAAATTATTTTATTTAAATCTGAAAAAAACAATTATTACAAAGTACATATTAAAAAGAAAGAATCTAATCAAGAAATTATTTATTTAAATTTTTCAAATATTAAAAAGTTACAACCTATTTTTTCAAAGAATTATAGTAACATTATTTACAATAATAGTAATTTTTCACTCAATACCAGCCATATAATAAATAAATATCTACAAGAATCGTGTAAAGAATGTTATAAAAATCAAATATCATATCTTTTAATTATATGCGATCAAGAAAATCGCTTATGTCAAAATTGCTTAATAAATAAAATAATTTTATTAGTTAAAAAAAAAATTTACATAAAAAAAATATATTGTTTTGTTATAAGAATGGATAAAAATACATCTCCACTATTAAAACAAAGTGATAAAAAATCAATCACATATATATGTCATAATTGTAAATCATATACTGATATTTTATTAAAAAATATAAATAATGTATCTTATATTAAATGTAATAATTGCGATGGTAAAATTTTACATAAAATCCGAACAAAAACTGCTTGCAATTATAAATGTCGATAAATTTTTAATTTTTATACAACATTCTATTAATAGCATTAACATAAGCATTTGCACTAGCCATTATAATATCAGTATGAGTACTATATCCTGTAATTAGAGTATTATTTTCAGAATTAGTTATTTTAACAGTAACTCTTCCTAAAGCATCAAATCCAGAAGTAATAGAATCAACTTTATATATTTTAAGTTTTGTTGAAACACCAATAATTTGATTTATACAATTATATATAGCATCAATTGGTCCATTACCAGATGATTTTCTTGAAATATATTTATTATCTTTATTACTCATAGATATATTTGCATCAGATCTAGTTTTACTAGCGGATTTAATATTAATGGACACAATTTTCCAATTGCTTGTAATTGTTATTATTTTATCAATAATAACTGCTTCAATATCCTCATCAGTTATATGTTTCTTAGCATCAGCTAAGCATTTAATTTTTTTTACAATTGAAAGAAGTTGTTTCTCACTTATATTTGTATATCCCATTTTTTTAATTCTTTCTTTAAAAGCATGACGACCAGAATGTTTTCCAAGAACGATAACATTATTTTCTAATCCAATTGATTTCGGATTCATAATTTCATATGTAGCAACATTTTTTAATATACCATGTTGATGTATTCCAGCTTCATGTGCGAAAGCATTAGCACCTACAATTGCCTTATTTGGTTGAACTAACATACCTGTAAGCGCACTAACCATACGACTTGTTTTAATTATTTGAATTATATTAATAGAATGTGTAACAGGAAATAATTGAGGACGAGTATTTAAAGTCATTATAACTTCTTCAAGACTGGTATTTCCAGCACGTTCTCCAATCCCATTAATTGTGACTTCAACCTGTCTTGCTCCAGCTGTAATACCAGACAATGTATTAGCAGTAGCCAATCCTAGATCATTATGACAGTGGGTAGATAAAATCACATCATCATTTCGTATATTTGATTTTAATGTAGATATAATAGAATACATTTCATTTGGTGTTATATACCCAACTGTATCAGGTATATTAATAGTAGTCGCACCAGAATCAATAGCAACTTGAACTGCTTTAGTAAGAAATTCTATATCAGTTCTACAAGCATCTTCAGGAGAAAATTCAATATCATTACATAAAGATTTAGCATACGATACCATGTTCTTAATTTTATCAAGACATTCTTCTCTTGTTATTTTTAATTTAGCTTCTAAGTGAATATCACTAGTAGCTAAAAATACATGTATTCTACTTTTTTTAGCATCTTTAATAGATTCATGAGCACATAAAATATCTTTTTTACAACATCGTGCTAAAGCACATATTGTCATTGGTCCATTATCTCGTTCAATATCTATATTATTAATAATTTTTACAATTTGCTGAATCGCTTTAAAATCTCCTGGTGATGCGATTGGAAATCCCGCTTCACATACATCTACCCCTAACATATATAATTGTTGAGCAATCGCCACCTTTTCTTCGATATTTAAAGTAGCACCTGGCGATTGCTCCCCATCTCTTAACGTAGTATCAAAAACTATTAATTTATTAGATTTAATATTTTCACTCATCCTATATATATACGAAATAACTTAAATATTTTAGGTCTTATTTATTTAAGTAAAAACAGATGATTAAAGTGTATAAAATAATTGAATTAATTGGTGATGGAATTAGTAAAGAAATAACACAACAGGCTACCAAAATCCTACGAGTAATTGAGAAAGAAAACAAACATATAAATTTTAATATTGAACAATTACCAATTGGATATAATTGTTATAAAAAATATGGAGTACCAATAACTACAAATATTATAATGAAATGTAATATGGCAGATGGTGTTTTATTAGGTGCTGTTGGTCACCCAGATGCAAATAAATTAGATTCAGATATTCGCCCAGAAAAAGGATTATTACGATTACGGGAAGGTATGGGATTATTTTGTAATTTACGACCAATAAAGGTATATAATAAACTAATTGATGCTTCCCCAATAAAAAGTAAAGTAATAAAAGGTTCAGATATAATGTTTGTAAGAGAATTATCTGGTGGTATTTATAAATCGGAATGTGGTAAATTAGAAAATGATTATGCTGAAGATATAATGAAATATACAACAATCCAAATTGAACGAATTTTAAGATGTGCATTCAATATTGCTTCTCAAAGAAATAAAAAACTTTGTATTGTAGATAAATCAAATGTTTTAAATACTTCAAAATTATGGAGACGATGTTCCGAAATTGTGAAAGTAGATTATCCTGATATTGAAGTAGAATATCAATATGTAGATGCGATGAGTTATTTATTAATCAAAGAACCTACAAGATTTGACGTAATTGTTACAGCAAATTTATTTGGTGATATTTTATCAGATGAAGCGGCAATTTTATCATCAAGTTTGGGATTATTACCATCAATGTCTTTAAATGAAAAAGGAAATGGATTATATGAACCAATACATGGAAGTGCTCCCGATTTAGAAGGAAAAAATGTAGCAAATCCAACAGGAACAATTTTATCATTAGCAATGATGTTGCGACAATTAAAATTAAATAATTATGCCAAACTAATAGAAGATAGTATTTCAAATGTATTAGATATGGATTTATATACAAAAGATATCAATCCTTCAAAAACAATCAAAAGTTTATCAACATCAGATTTTGGCAATGAAGTTGTAAATGAATTTAGAAGGTTGGTATAAAATACTTACTTATGAATTAATATAATTTTTAAATTAAAAATTCAAATTTTAAATAAGTATTTTTTCTTCCATTGTATTATATTAAATAAAATGAACACTAATATAATTCCAATTATAAAACAGATTAATAATTATGAAACTAGATTACAAAATTTAAACAATTGGAAAAAAATGTTTGAAAATTATGATAAATTATTTGATAAAAAAAAATCTTTACAATTAGAATTAGAAAATATTGAAAAAATTTTAAATACTTGTGAACCACTAATAAATAGTGAAGTAAATATGACTGAAATTGATGATGGTACTATTAATATATTAATGCGAACTCTCGTATCTGATAATGATATTGTTGGCGAAAAAAGAAAAACATGGTTGATACTGGTGTTAGAAAACATGGTAAACGCAGTAATATTTGTTGAAACTCGTATAGTAGATGTTTTAAAATATTTAAATACACATTAGAACCTATGAGTAAAATTTAATGAATATTTATATATTCATTAAATTATATTATGGAAATAGATCAATTGATAGATTCTGATAATTTGATTGCAGATTATGATTTTATATTGAACAATATAAATGATATATTGTATCGGATGCTAACTGGTCAGGATATTCATAATGCAACTGGAAACGAGAATAGAGCATTTATACGAATAAATATTAAAGTATCCGCAAAGAAGAAAAAAAAGAGACTTATAAAAGATGAATTATCTCATCTCCCTAAATATAAAAAAATTAAAAAGGGGGATGAAATAATAACACAACAAGACTGTTGTGCCATATGTTTAAACAATTATAAAGAAGGCTCCTATAAAAGAGAATTACCCTGTGGCCATTGTTTTCATAAAAAATGTATAGACAAATGGTTAATGAATAATAAGAAGATGTCTTGTGCTCTATGTCGTAGATCATTTATTAAACAGAATAGTGATCAGAATATCTTAATTAACGATGAAACAAATAGTCGAATTTATAATTTATCAGAAGAAATTCACCAAATTTAAACATATTTTAATAAAATTTTTTCATCATAATGAGGAAGTATTGGTTCATACATCCAGTCTCTGCTCTTATCCATTTTTTCTAATTTAAATTCTATAGGATAAAATTCAATTAACTCGGAATCAATATCTGTCATTAATTTTTGATGTTTTTCTTCTACAAGTTTTTTTGATTCTGGTGGAAGAATCATCATCAATTGTTGGGAGGATGTATAAGGTTTTGTTTCCTTAAAAATAATATCATTTATATTATTCTTTTGTAAATAATAATTAAGAGACGATAATAATAAACCTTTATACTTAAAATAATGTTTCCAACAAGGGCAGCCAGTAAAATAATAATCTTTAGTCCATATAATTGTTTTAAAATAATCTTCTACAACTTTTTCTATATAATCTTCTGAATGTGTTTTATAATAGTAATCGTAATATCTATTGTACCAACCTTTGTAACAATAACGAATTGGATAATCATCAAGGACATTACCTTTATGTTTATTATGTTTAATATTTTCAATAATATAATTTTCCTCATTTTTTGACAAAGTGTAAAACATTTTTCTCAAAAAAAGCATATTAATACTATTATCTTTTCTTATTAAAAAATCACTCTCATTTTGTCTTGTTTTTTTTAAAATATCACAATAAACTTTTAATAAAATTTGAACCCCATTATTATATATATCAATTGCCTTTAAATGAGGCAAAAAATCATTTCCCAAAAAGAATGTTAAAAATATCCAATCTTTTATAAAAAATTCATCCTTTTTAATACGAATATGATAAGTTTTTTCAATATCAAGTAACATACTATACTTTAATGCATCAATGCATAAAAATTGTAATTGTAATTGATCAATATCAATACTTGAATTATAATTAACTTCAAAATGTTGTATTTCTCGTAACAAATACATATATGGTAATAATGTTGACATACAAAGCATAATTAAGTCAGCATCTAAACCATAAATAATACATTGTGTTTTTTTATCATTACAATAATTTTTAATGTAATTAATAATTGAATGTTCACCTTCACCTGGTTCAGATGTATCTGAAAATTTATAGTTATTTACAAATTTAGGAACCTCATTATAAAAATATTGATTTAATCTAACTGACAATAATGCCATAAAATTAGTACCTGGTGAAATACAATTTGTATCAAAACGACTAATATCTCTTTCTTTAGCTGATTTAAATCGTCTGAGTCTTTGTTGTATCATTTTTGCTCTTGGAGCTACACCATCCATCGCTATATAAACAAAACTAGGTCTAACATAATTTATAATTTTATCTGTATATTTAATAATTTCTTCGTTAATTCTTTGAATTAATTCGTATTCTGAGATATCCAAATTTTGTTCTTCCACACTTTTTAATACAATTTGTACTACCGGATGTATTAATCCATTATAATCAAAAAATAAATATGGTGTTTTTAAAAAAGTTTTTTCTTTCTTAATACATGACGGATAATTTTTTAAAATATATCTATAAAAACCACTTACACCCATTTTTAAATATGTTTGTATTTATTATTTATAATTACAAACATATACTTAAATTCAATTTTATAATTTCTATACAAATTCAATAATTTGTTTAACAACAAGATAATAAAAAAGAACACCTAATCCGTAATAAACAAGGAAATCTGTTGGTTCTGCATCAAAGATACTCTTAGAAGAAGAGTATGAATTCATAAGATAAACTACTGCAAAAATGGTAAAAACTTTAAGTACTTCAGTAATTAAATCCTTATAATTTTGTTCTAAATCTAAATCAATTCTAAATAATGTCATTATTATATATATTATATAATATAAATTTTTTAAAATTTAAATTAATTATTTAATCTTTTTCCGAACGATTTTCTTTTTCCTTCTTCTCCTTACAGGTAATTCAATATCACTACTTGAATCTTCTTCCAATACAATTCTTGATTTTTTCTTCTTTTTCTTCTTTTTTACCTTTTTCGGTGATTTTATATCATCTTTATTTTCTTCTTCTTTAACTTTTTCTTCTACTTCTTCTACTTCTTCTTCTTCATCAATCTCTTCTATAAAAAATTTTGTAATTTCAGTCAAATTCTTTTTACGATTAGTTCCAATTCTCCTAATATCTTTAAACAATTGTGCTGCTCGAGGATCAACCTGTTCAAATAACTGCATAATAGGTTTTTCCAATTGTCGTTCAATATAATATAAGTAATCAAGGGGTATATTTTCTTTCGTAATATAGGCGGGTGTTTCAATTCTATCACCTTGTAATAAATTTTTCTGATTTCCTTCAACTTCAACAAAACAATATGGAACTCTATCATTTGAAGCAAAAGCATTTCCAGGATCTCTTTGTTTTTGTCTTAAAGCAAGCATAACATGAGCAATATTAACTTTTCGCAATTCATAATATACAACTTTCTCATTTAAAGTGTTAATCATTTTCATATTCTTTTTTTCATCTTCTAATTTTAATTTCTCTATTTTTTCATATAATTGATCCAAAATATCCTGCGTTTTTGAAACTACCTTATACTTATCCAATGATTTTACTGTTTTTGAAATAATAAAATCTGACATTGGATACTTTTTAAGCGTGTGATTGTTTAAAATGTCATTAAGAGATTTCCTTAAAAATGAAATAGAATCATCCAGTTGATTGTTTAAAATACGATATAAACAACCTTCATAAATCTTCTTCAAAAATCTACAATTATCACGCCGTTTTAAAATAATTCCTTTACAATCCAAATATTTAGGCTTCTTTGTATCAAATTCATATAACCAACCAGCATACCTTTTCTTTGAAAATAAAATAAATGGTAAATATGTCTTCTCATACTCCAAATCATGAGGCGATGGTAAAGGAACTAATTCTCTTTTACCTTTCCACATTCCATGTGTAATCAATTCACCTGATTCTTGAGCAATTTTAATTGTCCAGTCTAAAGATTTGTCACTAAATAATCCATGTTCTTCTACGATTTTATCGGGAACTTTGAAGTTAACAAAGACCGAGTCGGTATTTTTCGGGATAATTTCTCCGACACCCCCATTAAAACACCCGTGTTCTGTTTCAATATCATAAACAAATTCATTTTCATTATTATATCCCAAATCCAACATTTTCTTTACAACATAAGGTTTTTTTCTTTGTTTCCTTCTCCAATCAGTACCAATACAACAATTTAATCTATAGATATTTAATTTATCTTTCCTTACTTGAATACTACATTCATATCCAAGTGATTTAACTAAATAATATAAATGAGAACTACCAATTTTTCCTTTGTTAGAAAAACGAATCGTTTTTACTCTAGAATTTCTACATTTAGATCCATCTCCTGAAAAATAACCTATGAAAAAATTTAAACGAACATTATAATCACTGTTCAATATTTTATCTGGAATAATTTTTAATTTATCTTTATTATAAAAAATATCTCTAAATTTATCTACCATTACTTTAATACTTCCTTTAGGAACTAACTTTAAACAGCCAGAACTTTTTATAGTTTCAAGTATTTTGAAATTAGTAGAATCTCCATATAATTCAATCAAATATTTCTTAGCCATTTCAATTAATTTACGATTCGCTTTATTTATTGCCCAAGTATATTTAATTCTCGATTTTGTATTATATTTACCACATGAACCATCAGCAAAAAATAAACCAAATATAAATGCCTCTTTTTCTTCAATAGTTCTTTCATAATTATCATATTCATCTATAATTTCAACAATTTCATTTAAATGTAGTGGTTCTTGTATATCAAATTTAGGATAACTATGAAATAATTCAGTTTCACTAACAATACAATCTTTTGGTTTTATTTTCTCTTTTTTAGAATTCATTAAACTATGATCTTCTGTGACATCAATTACACCGCAATGTGTATTTACTCTATAAATTTTCTTCTTTGTTTTATGTCTAATAACTCTCTTAATTTTCGCCCAACCATTATCAGCCCAACATTCTAAATCAACAGAAGTTTGTTGTTTTTCTTTACGATTAGTATCAAATGGTTTAAATTCTTCATATGATTTCCATTCATCATTTAATGTTTCAATTGTTCTAATAGAAATTTTACCATTCGGATACCGAATTAAAATAGGTGTATCGCCAGTGACTGAATCTCCGTATACGCACTTTGAGCCTTCGTAATAGTCGAGAATTTTATCTCTTGATGTAGCTAATAATGATCTTCCAACCATAGTTACAGAACCAGCAACTTTTTTACAACTAATACAACCAACACTGGCACCAGTCGCACCATAAATAGAATTTGCCGTAACTTTATAAGCAAGTTGAAGACCATCAAGAATTTTCTTTTTAAATGGATTCTTTTCTTTTTTCATTCTTTTTTTTGTTGCTTTTCGTGTATCTAACAACATTCTTAAAATTCTTGGTAAAATAGCCCTATCTTTAAAATCAATAATATCTTGACCGTGTTCGTCTTGTAAAATATTCCCATTTTCATCAAATTTTCGTTTAGGTTGGACGAAATAGTAACAATATGTTACACCTTCATCTACCCATATAGAAGGAAAAATTAATCTATCTTTTAAAGGAATCATTTCAGGTTTATCGGAATACATCTTAGCTTTATAAAAGAATTGATCACCCTGATATTTTGTTTCACGAACTGGTATAAGTTCTTTTGCTTTTCTTTGTCTATCCAATTCTTTAATCATGGCTTTATTTTCAATAACACTTTCAATACATAAATTATGTGAAAGCATACAACTCGGATATAGTGATGCAAAATCTAAACAAGCAACTGGATAAAAATGAGCACCATTACAAGCATTTAAAACAGTTGCTCCTTTATATGAACACCCACTAGTATCTTTTTCTCTAACAGGCATTAAATATCCGTCTTTTCTACACTGCCTTGAAACTAAACTTTGAACTTTAATACCTTGTCCTCTAAAAAAAATATATGATAAAGGAACACAGCAAGTTTGACCCATACCAATTTCATTTGGAATAACACATAATTTGTCCATAAGAATGTTACAAAGTCTACAATCCTGTACACAATATTTAGCAACAATTCCTCTATGATGAGCATCTTTACCTTGAAATTCAAAAATTTGAGCAGGAGTTACATCATCTTTAGACAATCCCCATCTACATTTTTCTTTATTAAGTTGAGTTAAATCTTCCTTAACATATAAATATTTGCCTTCTTCGAAATCTTCAATTAAAAATTTCTTTGAACCATTCAAAGTAAAATAATTTTCATCATCAGCAATGTAAATATCTTTATCAGCCAGCTCAATTTTAGTTTTCATATTAATTGAAAAATATCCACCTTTAAATAAACCAACTGTATTATCTACACTCATCCTACATAAACCATTTTCCATTATCTGACAATTAATTATCTCGCCATTAATGATTTTAGTAGAAACAAAGTCTAATTTATAACTTTTAAATTTTTGAGTTCTTCTTACAAAATTTAATAAATCAATATTAACCCTACCAATCATATCTAAAATTTTCATTTTATTATCTCCTAATGCTGCTGATGATAAACTTTTTTCTCTTAATTTACTAATTAATTTACCTTTTATAAATTCGTTTTCAAATTTATCAGGATTTAATTTACCAAGATAACCAAATTCTTCTTCAATACCAAACATTTGAGCCCTTTCATATAAATACCAATAATCGAATCCCAGTATATTATATCCGGTAATAATATCAGGATTAACTTTTTGTATTAACTCTTGCCATGCCATAATAACTTCTACTTCTGTATCGTATGAATCCACTATTGTATTAGGATCGTCAGTAAATTTATTACACGATTTTAGTGTAATAATATGATTAAGTTCATATTCAGGATTATTAAACATTCTTACAGTTGTTCCAATTTGAATAAGTTTATCCTGAGGTCTAGTTGGTTGCGGAAATGAACCATCTCCACTAGTACATTCAATATCATAAGATGCTACAAGAAAAGGGGCAATATCATCTGTTTCATATGGGTGAATATCTCTCCAATTAATATTAAATTCATATTGACTATGACTCTTTTTTTCTGATTCCTCTACACATGTAAATCTTCCTTTATTTAATTGTACCCAACTACAAGGAGTGATATTACTTTTATGACACATTCGTAAAAGTGGATCTATATCAGCTTCATACAATTTAATAGGAATTTGTCTCACTCCAGGAACTTTTAAAATTTTACTTTTAATACTATCAAGATATCTATAAGTTTGTTTCATAGCGATATGACTATTGAATTTTATTTCAACAAAATTATGGTGTTCATTAATTTGAAATCCATCAAATTTTTTTGCTTTAAATGTTCTTAATTTAATATTTCTTGAATTAAACCATTTAATTTTTTTCTTTTTCCCCCAATTATCAACAAATGTAGCATCTTTACTAGTCAAATGTTTTTGTAATTGAAATGTATCTCCATTATATCCAGATTTCCAATTATCTGGAACATTCATAAAAAAAGATGGTTGATATCCTGATACTCTAATACACACAGTTTCTGATTTTTTAGTAATACCAAAAAAATAAACTGTATATTCTCCTTTAAAATTATATGAAAATCCTCCACCTTCTTCATCTTCTGGAGGTTCTTCGTCAATTGCAATCGCATCGATTAATTGACAATGAAAATCTTCGTTTTCATTATATTCAATTTCATTTTGTCGGAAAAAATGATCAGATATATTTGACATTATTTTTATATCTTATAAATTACAATGATTTTAAATTTTAAATTTTAATTTATTCAAAATCGTAAAATAAATAATTTTGAGGGTAAAATATAATAATAATATAGCTGTTATACATTATACACACTGAAATGACTACTATAATAAATAATGAAATAATAGATTGGGATGTTATTGACGTATCTGAATTTGTCAAAATAAAAGAAAATTATATAAATTTGGAAGGGAAAACGGAAGATAATCTTTTATCTGAAGAAGATAAAAATATAGAACAAACAATTTTCACAGAATGGAAAAATTTAGCAAAACAAAATAAATGCGAATCTGTATCTAATCCAGATAATGTTGAAGAATTAGTTACATATACTGATAGCGAAGAATCATATATAGTAGAAAAAGAAGAACCAAAAAATCTAAATAATGTTATAATAACTAAAGATGATGATATAATTCGAGAATTAGAAGAAAATGATACAACCAAATTGATTGAAAATAATGAGTTATATCACGAACAAACAAATATTACCGATAATACTTCACAAATTAAACACGTAACTAATTGTGAAAATGGAGATGTTCTGATTACTTTTAATGAAGATACATCTAAACTAAAAAACAGAATTAATAAAAGAAACATTCGGAAAAACAAAAAAAAAAATAGAAGACAAAGGGGAAAGGAAATTTTTATGATGATAAAAATAGATCAATGGGCTGCTGTTCATCCTGAATCATTAGATTCTGAAATAGAAATGATAAACGTTCACAAATTATTTGAATTTATTTGGGCAGAAATGCATCAAAGTGAAAAATATGCTTATTTTAAATATCCATCAATTGATGAAAAATATAAAACAGCAAAGACCAATAATATATTTAAAAAGATATTTAATTTTTTTGATAATATTATGGATAATGTAGGTTTATTTTTTGAAAATTTAATGTGTTTTCACGATGAAGATGAAAAAAAAGCATTACAATCCAAAGAAAATTTTAAAAATAATCGTAGAAATTTAAAAGATTAAAAAATATTAAAAATTGAATTAATTAATAAAATTATATAAATGGTAATTTATCTATAAAGATAAAATTCATATATAATGAAAGTCCAAACACTAAATGATATAGAATCTGTAGTAATAAAAATATTGTACTGTTCTGAATCAGAAGCGAACTTTTTAAGATATGAAACTTGTTATAGAAAAGTATATAATTTTTGTATAAATAATAGAAAAAACGTAAAAATTTTAATTCAATTAATGGAAAATATAAAAAAAATAATTATATTAAATTTAGAGATTTTAAAACATCGCAATATGATAATGTTAAAAGATGTTATGTTATATTATACAAAAGAGTATAATAAAATAATGAATATAGAAGAACTTGATGCATTATATTTTTTAAATATTTTGATAAAAACAAATGAAATAGTAATAGAAAGACGAAAATTAATAAGAAGATATTTAAGTTTATTATATAATAAACGAATTCCAGAAGATATAAACAATATTATTTTTCAGTATATTTAAATTTAAATTATAATATATCTTGTAATTAATATATATTATAATTTGAAATGGGTAATTTTTTAAATAAACCTCAAACTGATACTGATACTGATACTCCATTAACCGTTGAAGAAATGATTTCTCAATATTCTTATGATTTAGATACAGAAGTGATGTTAATATTTGATGAAGAAGAGGAAGATCAACAAAACCAATTAATTGTTTTTCCTCATATTGAAGATACAAATCTAAATGCTATAAGTGATGCCTATAAAAAATTACAAAAAGATCAGGAAGCTCTTAAAAAAAATAAGCAAATAGCAGACAAAGAAGTGGCACATTTAACTACAAGAATTAAAAACACTAAGGATCAAATTAACCAAGTTTTTGAAGAAGATTTAGTAAAAAATAAAGAAAATTTAACAAAATTTGGAGATATAAACGAAAGATTTACTAACTTGAAAGATAAATTTTCTTCCTTACTATCTGATTATAGTATAAAAAAACAAACACCGGATAATTCAAAAGTAGAAGAAGAAAAAAAAGTAGAAGTAGAACAAAAAGTAGAACAAAAAGTAGAACAAAAAGTAGAACAAAAAGTAGAACAAAAAGTAGAACAAAATCCAAATATAAATACAGTCATAAGTCCAGTTATAAATATAAATGCTACAGAAAAACAAGAATCATCAAATGATGATATGAAGGATATTGCAACTATAATGAAAATGGGTGGAGGAAATATAAAATTTAAAGATGATCCATTTGATTATATTTTTGAAAAATTTTCAAAAAGAGAATTAAATAAAATAGGAAATGATTGGAATTTATCAAAAACGAATAAATATAATAAAAATGAATTAATAAATATTTTAAAATTAATGTTAAAATATAAAAATAACATAAAAATAACAAAGAAAGAATTAAAATTATTAGCGACAAGTATTCAAGTTAAAAGAAACAATAAAGGATATAACAAAAATGAAATAAAGAAAAAATTAATAAATGTTCGAATACTTTAAATATATTGAGTTAATAAATGTAATTTACTTTTAATTATTGGTTTTGTTATGAAAGTATTCATACCAGATTCTATACATTTTTGTTTTATATCTTCATCATCATATGCAGACATACCAACTATTATAATATTATTATTCACATTATTTGAAGTTCTAATCATATTTGTAAATTCTATTCCATTCATTATTGGCATTTTATAATCAACCATAATAATATTATACTTTTTTAATAAAAATTTATTAAAACCATCTCGTGGACAACATGTATATTCAAAATTCCATTTTTTTTCCTTAAAAATATTTTTTAAAATTTTATTATGGACGGGGTCATCATCAACGCACAAAATATTTACGCAATATTTGTCATCATTAGTTTTAATATTTTTCCTGAAAAAGAAAGATGTTTGTCGTTTATTTAAATTTGATATTGAATAATTTTCTTTTTCTTCATTATTTTCATCCTGTATTTGTAAAATTACATCATTATTATTTTTGTAAATTTTTTGAAAATCTACAAAAGGGATATTCAGATCAATTTGAGAAATATTAATCAATGTTTTTTTATCAATTATATCATTAAATATTTTAAAATTAATATCTTCATTTTTACAAAAAATTTTAATGATATTTTGTAAATTTACGACAGATAAATTATTAATAAATTTTTTTTGATTATCTGTATATTTATTTTTTTTTTTATTCATTAATATAGAATTATTATCAATGGATTTATCTTTCATTTGTTTTTCTGTTTTGTCTTCAATATCAGTAGTACATTCACAATCCATAGTTCCAATAATATAAAGTTGTTCTTGTATATGATTATAAAAATGGAATGTTTCATCTCTCGTAGTACTACCATTTTTAATTAAAAATGAATTAATAGTTCTATTAATTTGTGAGTATAATATTGCTAAAATATGATGATGTTCTGCTTGATCTGAATATTTAATATGAAGTTCAAAAGCAGATAATGCAGTAATTAATATAACTGCAATTATACCAAGTATATTGAGAACATTAAATGTGTCTCCATCTTTAAATTCTCTTGAAAAAATAATATCAAATGTAGAAAAAATACCTAAAATAGAAATAGCAATTTTAGTCATTTGATCATATTTTTTATATTTATTTGATGATGTAGAATGTATCAATGATTTAAATTTTGTTTGCCTTTTCCATTGATTTAATAAAATTTTAATATTTGATGTATCCATTATAATAATATTAATTTCATATTATTAATACTAATTTGAAATCAATTTTTATAGATATTTTAATGAATAATTAAAAAAATTATATATATTGACAATATATATAGGAATATAATGAATCCATTATTCATATTAGCAACATTAAGTATTTTTGTAATTGTTTTTTATTTATGTTCTAAAAATAAGAATGCAGAACATTTTGGATATTTCGTTGATGAAATTAAAAACAAAATGGGGAATATTGTAAGTGGACCAATTAATTCGATTAAAAATGGATTAATGGCACCAATAAATGCTATAAAAGATGTAGTAAATAGTGTAAAAGACAAAATAGTTGATATAGTAAATAAAGTTAAAGAACTTCCAAAAAAAATAATTGACGGATTAAAAAGCATTATCGATAAACTTAAAGATTCAGTTCTTGGTGCTTTTAAAAAAATGTGGGATGGAATTAAAGGAGCCTTTACTAAAATTTGGGATGGTATTAAAAATATTTTCAAAAAACTAATGGATGTAATCAAAAAAATAAAGGACAGTATAGGTAATGCTCTTAAAAAAATGTGGGATGGAATTAAAGGAGCCTTTACTAAAATTTGGGATGGTATTAAAAAAGTTTTTAAAAAAATTACAGATATTTTGAAAAAAATGAAAGATGGTCTTGTAAAAGTTTTCAAAAAAATGTGGGATGGAATCAAAAGTGCTTTTACAAAATTATGGGAAGGTATCAAAAAAGTTTTTGATAAAATTAAAGATATATTTAAAAAATTAGGAGAATTTTTAAAAAAGGCTTTTGAAACAGTGAAAAAAGCATTCCAAACATTATTTAAAAAAGTGGCTAAATTCTTTAAAAACTTATGGAACGGAATAAAAAGTGCTTTTACTAAAGTATGGGATATTCTGTCTGACCCATTATCATTCTTCATGGATATTTTTTCCAACATAATAGTCAAAATGACAAGTGGGCTTAATAAAATATTTCAATCAGCTATATGGTCATTTTTTCCACCAGCATGGCGAGGAACATTAAATAAATATGGTACTTATGTTTTATTAGGTGTAGCAGCAGTAATTATAGCTTTATTTATTGGAATCAACTTTTGGATAGATTGGGGAAAAACTGAAGGATTGTGTGTTGATCCAAAAGATGAAAGTGTAGTAAAAAATCAATTCAATGAAGCAATACAATCTGATGCTCCAGATTGTCCTTACAATATTCCTGAAGGAATATGTGAAGACCCAAAAACAAATCGTATATATACAAATGATTTAGGACAACAATTAACAGATGACCATCCAGATTGCCCAAGTTATACACCACCACCACCACCACAAGTGGAACCACCACAACCAGAAGAAATTACAGGAGTTGAAAATATAGCACCAGCAGTTGAAGAAATAACACCAATTGAAACTCCAGAAGAAACATCATATACAGATTTCAGAAATAAAATACAAAAACAAGTTGGTGGTAGAAGAAGAAGAAAAAAAAATGTCCCAAAAACTACCTGGGGAATTTATAAAAAATACCATAAATACTGGTAAATCTATATTTTAATATAATATTTGTTATTATTAATAGAGCCAATGATAACTTCATCATTATTAATAGTAACTTTAATTTTTGTTTTTATTATATTTATTTATGTTTTAAAGAAAAAACATATAGAGTCTTTTTTTAGAAAAAAATTACAAACACAAATAGGTGGAAGAAGAAGAAGAAGAAGAAGATATTAATATTGATAATTATCTTGTATTTTAACACAATTAAATCAAATTATTTTATAATCAATTTCTTATTAATTATAAAATAATTAAAAACTTCATAAATATTTTTAGTTTGAAATATCTATTTTATGGTCATTTACTTCATAAATTCTAAGACCTCCGAAAATATTTGTTAAAACTAATCCAAGTGAAATTAATAGATTACGTAATATTCCTATAGGATTTAGACCATACTGTACTGCTATTTTTTGTGTTACAGTCATCCAAATCCAAGTCCCCGCAATTACCAAAACTAAACCAGCAATAAGAGCAAGTCCAGCGAAAAAAGCTAAATGGAAATAATTAGGTTTATCCAATTTAGCTGCTCCAATTTGACAAGATTTGTGAGACATATAATTTTTAATATAAGATGGCCAATATTCTAATGCTGAATAAAGACCACATACTCCCGCTATTCCTATTAATGCTGTTCTATATTCCGCGGGGATTGATCCTCCACCAACCGACAATACCACTGAAGCAGGATAAATTACTAATATAATAGATGCTATAAATGGCATTGCTGCTAATAAGTGATTAACAACTCCATCGATTTTTCCTGGATGATCATTTTTACATCTTCCTAGCCAAAATTGATATCCCAATGGTGCAGGTACAAAAACTAAAAGTAAAAAAATTATATTATAAAAAGAAAATCCAAATATATGAATTATATTAGTAATCACATTCCCGTCTTTATATTCCATATAATTTAGAAAAGCAATTAGAATTGCAATGAATGCTATTACTCCCAAACCACCATAACCATATTTGTCACCATCTTTTCCTTGACCAAAAAAATATCCAGATTTACCTTTATTATTTTCATTATATGGAATTTTTTTTAAACATACATATTTCTCGGCGGTGTTATCATCATTCAGGTAAATTTTTCCATTGGGCTCATTTTCTTGTGTTAATTTTATTTTTGACATCTTTAACTATATATTTATATAATAATATTATATAATATTTAATCGATAAATAATATATTATAAATATATTCTAATAATTTATTAGACAATGAGATATTTAATAAACATTTTGTTAATAATAGTATTTATAATACTGTTGATATGTTCTGTCATAAAATTATGGAGAAACAACGTCCAAGAGAATTATGTAACAACAAATATAAATAAAAACTCAGCAATAAGTCAAATTAAAAATGGAAAATTCACACTATATTCTAATAACGATAAATCTTCTAAAATGAAGATAGCTGTATTGGTTTTATTAATAGGTGATAAATATAAAAAATTTGTAGAAATTAGTGTAAAAAGGAAAATAGATTATTGTAAAATGCATAAATATGATTTAATTATTTGTAATAAAAATCTTATACCAAAAAATAGCAAAAAGCATTTAGTTTGGTCAAAAATTCCCTTTGTATTAAAGTTTATAAAAAATTATGATTGGGTATTTTGTTCTGACGCAGATACATTAATAAACAGAGAAGATATCAAATTAGAAGATATCATAAGTGAAAATCCAAATAAAGATTTAATTTTGAATGAAGATGATCTTCCTCAAGGTTGGAAAGAAAAAGGTTTTAGTTTAATGTTAAATGCAAATACATTAAAACAAATGTATAAAAGTAAGCCATTGGTAAGTACATCTGATTTTCTCTTAAAAAATACAGATTGGTCTATAAATATTTTGAATAAATGTTTACTTTTAAAAGAACAAATAAGTGATAATATATTTAAGAACAAATATAGCAAACAATATTTTAATGATTTACAAGAACAATCTTATTTAAATTATTTGATATTGAAAGAAAAAGATGATCATAATAAAATAAAAATCTATAAGGCAGGTAATCGTTTTTCATCTCCATTTTTAACATTTGATGATGTTTCATTTTTTTTAATTGATTTTCAAGGAATACGAGGACCATTATTAAAAGAAATTTTAACTATTTTAGATCAATATCAAACAAATAAAAACATGAAAGAAATAAAGGGAGTAAAAAGAAATAGTTTAGCACTTGATACATTTTTACAAAGTGATTATTGTAAAAATTTTAAAAAAATGATAAAAACAAAACAATTCGAAAATAAATGGAATTTAGGAGATACCAAAAAATATCATAAAAATATTTTGTGGCCAGCATGGTGTCAGCCTATAAATAGAAAAAGAGATTATGATAAATTTTATACAAATTTGAAATTAAAAAATTTTTATTCAAAATTAAATGAAAACTATAAAAATTTTTTTCCTACAAAGAAAATTAAAGTAACAAAAGATTACATATTTTATAATAATCATAAAAATAATTCACCAAAAATATTAATGATAATGATATTAGTTGGTAAAGAATATACAAAAATAGTGATGCCTTGTGTTAAAACGAAAATCTTATATTGTAAAAAACATGGTTATGATTTGTATATATCCAGAAAAAGTTTGGATAAAACACGTCATTTAAGTTGGTCAAAAATACCACTAATTTTAAAAAATATAGATAAATATGATTGGATATATGCTACTGATGCTGACACATATATTCAATTACCAAATATTAAAATTAGTAATATAATTATAGATAAACATAAATTGTATTTAAATACAGAGACTGATTTTAGTAAGGATTGGTCATCTGGGTTACAAAATATTTTTACAAAAGTTCATCGTAAAAAATTTTTAAATGCGATACCATTAATATGTTGTTCAGAATTTATAGTAAAAGGTAAAGACAAATGGTCAAAAAATTTTTTAACAAAAATATATGATATAAATTATGATTCAATGTCAAAATTTTTCAAGAAAACATTATATTATACATATTTCAAAAACTTAATGGAACAAGGTACTATTAATTATTTTTTGATGATAAATAATAAAGATAGAAATAATACAAAAATATTTAATAATAAAACTAATTTTTCGGTTCAATTTGGAAAATATACAAAAAAAAGTTTTATTATTGATTTTCAAGGAATACGAGGTGAATTACTCAAAGAAGTGATAAAGATTGTTATAGACAAAAATCATCCCCTTCATTTAAAAGATGGGGATACAATTATGAAAAATATGGATAAAAGTGATTATTGTCAAAATCGTAACAATCCGAAATATAAAGCAAATTTTGATAAAAATGATAAATGGATTTTAGGAAATAATGAATTATATGATAAAAAGATTCAATGGCCTGAATTTTGTGTAAGTAAATATTTAGATTTAAAAAAAAATGAAAGGAGAGGTATAATTCCTCTCTTAATTCGTTTAGAAAAACAAGAAAAAAGGGACAAAGATATAAATGAATGTAAAAATTTTATAGTTGTAATTCCAATGAATGGATTAACAGATCGTATAGGGACAATATTATCTTGGAAAATTCTTGCTGAAAAATTAGGAAAAAGTTTTTTTGTTTATTGGGATACTACTGATTTAAAGCAATTTTCAAAAGAATCTTGGGGAAAATTATTTAATAACAAATTAGGTATTAAATTTATTAATAAAACCCAATTAGAAAAATTAAAAATACAACATCATACATATATAAAAAAATCAAATAATTTAAAAGATTTTAAAAAATTATATAATGAATTTCCAATTAATGATATAAAATTTGAAATTTATTTAAAATCAATTAATAATAAAGGATTATCATTTTCTGAAAAAGAATTTGTTAAAAGATATAACAAAAAAAAAAATTTCAAAAACAATTTAATACAAATTGTTAACGAAATATCCGAATCTAAAAAAAATATACAAAAGATTTATAAAAGTAATATTATTTATAATGGATTTATGTCAATCATAAATGAACCATCTATCAAATATAATCAAATTGTGGATTATAATAATTATGCTAATAATATGAGAAAATATTTAAAATTAGTTAAACCTATTCCTAAATTACAAAAAAAAATAAATATATATGCGAATAAACATTTTGATAAAAATACAATTGGTGTTCATATTAGAAGAGGGGATTTATATTATTTAATCAAAGATACAGGTATTAAACTAATGACTGATACGGATTACATTAAATTAATTAATAATGAAATAAAAAAAAATAAAAATACTAAAATATTTTTAGCAACAGATTCTAAAATGACTATACAAAAATTTAAGAAAATATATCCAAAACGATTAATACATTATGGAACTGATTACAAACATTACTTTGATACAAATTGGAAATCAATAAAAACAGAAAAAAATTTAGCAAAAAAGTTAAATGTTGCACCAAAAACAAATCAACAATATGCAGTTATTGATTTATTTCTGTTATCTAAAACTAACAAAATAATTGGTGAGGGGAATAGTGGATTTTCAAATCTAGCAAGTGAAATAGGAAAAATTGAATTAATAACTGTTTCAGAAAAATCAAAATTATTTTTTGATTAACTTTTCAATTGATTTAATTTGTTCCATAATATCTATCACCAAAATCACCTAATCCAGGTATTATATATTTATTATTATCCAATTGTTTATCAATTGTACTAGTAATAATCGAAATATTTGGATATTTTTCTAATATATTTGCTATTCCATCAGAACATGAAATAATATTCGCAAATATTATTTGTTTTTCCACAGCACCATTATCTAAGAGAACAGATATTGCTTTCAAAGCACTACCACCAGTAGCAATCATTGGATCTACTAATATAACTATTTTATTACTAATATTTTTGGGTAATTTTTTATAATATAATACAGCATCTTTGTTTTCAGATTGTTCATCTCTTTGTATCAAAATTTTACCGACTGATATATCAGGTTGAATACTTCTAAATGCTTTTAGCATTGAATCACCTGCGCGAATAATAGATACAACAGATATATCATTATGTTCATAATTAATTAATCCATTACATTTTCCACAAGGTGTTTCAATTAATCCTATTTTAATATTTGGTAATCTACAAAGAACTTCTTCAGCTAATATTTTCATTAAACGATCTCCATATATTACAAAATCTTTATTGTTAGTATTTTTATTTCTTAATTTATTAAGAAGATAAGATATTGGCCTTGATTGTAAAATAGTAACTTTATTTTTCATTTTTATATTATCTTATAATTTAATTTTTAATTAAATATTTAATGATTTTAGATAAATTTTTTATAAAAAATTTAAAATTTATATTTTATTTTTTTATAAAAATGTCATATGAAAGAATTATTAACATCCCAACATCCATTTTCCCAACATACTTGTAATAGCAACTCCAACGAAATGTCCTGGTAAAAATGTCATACCTTCTGGTACTTTTGAAAAGAATGGATGAATCATTTCACCAAGAACCTCTAATGCAAATAATGGGGCTTTTAAAAATGGAATGAAATTAATGACTAGAGAACCAGCCATTGCCAAAAATGGACCCCAAACAGAAGCCCAGAAAATACCACCCCAATCTTTCTTCTTCTTTGGACATTCTTGAATTATATACCAAACTTTAAATAGAAAAGTTATAACTAATAAAGTAAGAAATGTCAGCATTGGAACAAATGGTATTTCTATAAACCAAGGAAGTTCAAAGCCATTTAGTTTTAAATATTCTAATAAATTTGTAAGTGATAATGGACAAAGAACCACAAAAATTGTTAAGAGAAAGCCTCTAATAACACTCATTACAAAACCCATAATTTGTTATATATATAATTGTGACAAAATAATTATATATAATTGTGACAAAATAATTATACTATACATCGATTTTGAAATGAATTAATAGTAGAATTATTCCAAATACCAATATTCATTTTTGGAATAATTGGTTCACAACGCAAATCATATGATACATTTCTTTTTGGTGGTGTTGAATATGATTGTAAAAAATTAAAATATTCTATATTAAATTTTTTAAAAAACAAACATCCTAATACAATTATAATTATAATTATTATTAACAAATAATAATATTTATATTTCATTTATATATTAATCATAGATATTTATCTTCTTTGACATTCCAGTAATCCAATTGTATGAAATTTACTATTTGTAATTTCACCAAATAATGAAATAATCTTTTCAAGTATATTTTCAGAAGTAAATCCAAATCTTTTCATATTTTCACTACCAGGAGCTGAAGCCCCAAATGTTGTCATGCCAATATTATAATGAGCATATTTTGCCCAACCAAATGTTGATGATGCTTCTACAGAAACAACTGGTACATCTGGTGTTAATATTTTTCGCCTATATTCAATTGATTGTTGTTCAAACACATCAAGAGAAGGACAAGATACAATACGAACATTAATCCCTCTTTTTTCTAATTTTACAGATGTTTCTACTAACAAATGAACTTCTGAGCCAGAACCAATGAGGATAATATCTGGTAATTCTTCACTAGTTTGTTGTAAAATATATGCTCCTTGTAATGCTTTATATCTATCCGAATGTACTAATGATGGAATTGATTGTCTAGTCAAAGATAGTACTATAGGTGTATTTTGATTTTCAAGAGCAAATTCGTATGAAGCAATTACCTCACGAGCATCTGCTGGACGAAATGTAACAAGATTTGGTGTTGCTCGTAATAATGGTAATACTTCTACTGGCTGATGCGTTGGTCCATCCTCACCTAAAGCAATAGAATCGTGTGTCATTATATAAATTTGACGAGCATGTGAAAGTGCTCCAACACGAACAGCTCCCCATGCATATGTAATAAAATTTAGAAAGGTTGCGGAAAATGGAATTAATCCACCATAATATGAAATTCCATTACATATTGCAATCATAGCATGTTCTCGAATTCCAAACCGAAAATATCTTCCTTGATAAGAATCAGGTTGAAAATCTACAGTATTAAAATTTGTTTTACAAGATGGTGTCAAATCAGCACATCCACCAACAAGTTCAGGTACTTGGTCAGCAATTGCTTTCAAAATTTTTCCAGAAATTGATCTTGTAGCAACATTTGAATTATCATCATTAAATTGATCTAAACATTCTTTCCAATTATTTGGTAATTTTTTTTCAATAAAAATTCTATTATATTCTGCTGCCTCATTTGGCCATTGTTTAGAATATTCTGTTAACATTTTTTCCCAATCATCATAAGATTTATTTCCTTTTTCAATAATATTAGCATAAAACTCTTTTACATCATTTGGAATTTCAAAAGATTTTGAACTGTCCATATTTAGAGCGTCTTTAGTAGCAGATACTCCATTTATTCCAAGTGGAGCACCATGTGCTTTAGATGTATTTTCAAATGGAGATTTATATCCTATATATGTTTTTAAAGAAATTATCGTAGGACGATCACTTTCTTGTGCTTCTTTAATAGCATTTTCAATAGCATCAATGTCTTCATTTCCATTTTCTACTGTAATTGTATTCCAACCACAAGACTTAAATCTCATTGGTATATCTTCTGAAAATGATAACGAAGTGTTACCATCAATTGTAATATTATTATCATCATAAATAATGATTAAATTCTTTAATTTTAAATGTCCAGCAAGAGAACAAGCTTCAGATGAAATCCCTTCCTGTAAACAACCATCTCCACAAAATACATAAATTTTTGAATCAGCAATTGGAAAATTTGGTTTATTAAAACGTGCTGCAATATGTTCTTGTGAAATTGCCATTCCAACAGCATTGGCAATTCCTTGTCCTAAAGGACCAGTTGTTGCCTCAACGCCATCTGTAATATTTATTTCCGGATGCCCTGGTGTATTACTTCCAGATTGTCTAAAATTTTTTAAATCATCTAATGATACGTCATATCCAGCTAAGTGTAACATAGAATAAAGTAAAGCACAACCATGTCCATTAGATAAGACAAAACGATCTCGTGAAGACCATTTACTATGCTTTGAAGAAAATTTTAAAATACGAGAATATAGTATATGCATAGCTGGTGCCATTCCAAGAGGCATTCCTGGATGACCAGAATTAGCCTTTTGCACCATATCTATAGATAAGCAACGAAGAGTATTTATACAGCGAAGTTCTTCCATTAATGTAATAATTTAATTTACATATTAATGTTTAAATATTTATTTATTAATATGTAAATGTAAAATTTAACTAAAACCCTATGCTAAATATTTCAGATAAAATATCATTGGCAATTTTATGATCAATACAATCATATGCTACTTTTATTAAATTACCATTATCATTTATCTTAATATGTCCTTTATTCATTGCAATAATTTTTTCATTCTCAATTTTAAAAATGTCTCTACGAATATAATATATGGCAACTACTACATCGTGAATAATTAATTTTGTATCATTTGGACCCACTTCGTTATATTTGACCGATTGACTAAAAATCTTGGATATAATATGTTTAAAAAAATTCTCATATTTAATTCCAGAACATTTTTCAATCATTTTTGGAATATCAAATCTTAATTTGTGAGTAATATCTAATGGAAATATTACAATATTCTTACATTTAAGAACTGCTTTAGTTGCTTCTTCATCAATATAGAAATTATATTCAGCTTCTGGTGTAATATTTCCAGGAACTTTTACTGCACCACCCATAATTAATATTTCTTTAGCTTTATTCAAAATACCCTTTTCAACTTGTTCGCAAGTATGTAAATTTGTTAATGGTCCAATAGCAATTATTGTTAAATTATCAATTTCCTTCAACTTACGACTTAAAAAAGACTCTGCGGATTCAGAACTAGTATATACTTTTTTAGAAATTTCTTTTATCTTTCCGTAATGTCCATCTTCGCCATAAAAATATGAACATTTGTTATTAAATTTTGCAGAAGTTTTAGATTCAAAAATAGGTATATCCTGAACTCCAAATAATTCTTTAACTAAAACACTTATTGTTTGAAAACAATCATCTGATTTTATATTACCACATACAGTTGTAATTCCTATAATATTACATTTTCCTAATTTATGTAATCTTAACATATTACCAATACAAAAAGTGTCATCACTCCCACCATCAGTATCAATTATTACTGGATTATTCATTTAAGTTATATACAACGTATTAATTAGATATATTTATATATTAAATAAAATAAAGATTTAGTGTAATATAAATATAAAAAAAAAAACATAATGTCTAAATTTGATGTAATATTTGGTATGGTTGATAAAATGGGTTCGCTTGGTATGCTGACCATGTGGCTTGCTTTTTATACAACTACTGTTATTTGTATGTTAGTTGATGATACTGAAGGAAAAATCAGAGATTTTTCTCTCTTATCTCAAGTATTTTGTTGCATTAATTTATGCACTCTTGGGTGGGCAATTACTAAAAGATCTAATGTAGTCGAAACAAGTTTATTAACAGTAAATACTGATTTGGCAGCAACAATTGTAGCATGGGCATATTTTGGTGGAGATGTTTTTAGTTCAAGTGCTATTGGAGTTTTTAATTATTTTCATGTAATTTTTGCTTTTGCAATGTTTATTAATAATTTAGCAGGTTTTGTAGTAATTGCCACTGATTATGATGGTTGGGTTGAATTTAAAGGTGAAAATCAAGTTAATGCAGCTGGAAACAGAGCAAATGTTTAATAATAGGTGCCTTGAATTAATCACAGGTAGATTCGCTTAATTAAACCATACAGGTTTATTATGATGTCTAAAAAAATCACGAGTAAATTGGGATATTTTGATTACAGGATTTCCGAAATTATTTGGTGGCGGAGTTAATTCTGGATGAAATGTAGGACAAGAAATAGGTTGTTGAGTTAATTCTGGATGAAATGTAGGACAAGAAATGTCATCCTCTTTTTTCAATGTTTGTGCAATTAGATAGGAATGTGTCATTATATTATAATAATTTTTGATATAAGTAAATAACAAATTTCAATTTTTTTCTTATTTGTTATTTTCATTTAATTTTTTTTCAATTCCTTTGTAAACAATTGTAAACATGATTCCTTGTAATCCATTTCCCATAATTCGTGTTTTCAAGCCTCGTCCAAATAATCCTATTACGCCATCTTTTTGTATAACCTGTCTTACAGAATCTGGATAATTGACTGGTATTTTACTTGATTGTTTATAAGTTTTAACAACTCTTATAGAATTTGAACAACAATCTGAAAATACTGATGCCGAAAATCCAATTGTGGCATTACGTGCTAAATTTTGTAACATATTATCCGATTTTGGTAAATAAGCATTCAAATAATTATATGTCACAAACCAAGGATAATGTCCTACAAATGTTGCTGAATATGCTGCCAATGAACCATGATATAAAACTCTTGGACCACTTGTTCTTACTTTTGAAAATAATTGGTTGACTCCAACTTTTCCATGAACTTGCATATTTGTTTTAACAGCATCAATCGGCATTAAACAAATTCTCCAAAATGCTGCAGCACTTGAAGCACAAAATGTTTTTGTCGAAATTGATAAGTTTTTAGTATTCGGATTTTCATTTAATGCATACATAACTCCCGCATTTGCGGCAGTATCACCAAATCTGGCTAATGGTCCTTGAACTAAAGCAGGTGCCAATCCCCTATAAAAACGTCTAATTCCACCTTCTCTATACAAATTTTTAAGAGCAACGCTTGTTGTATGTCCATTTCTATATTGGTAATTCATTGTCGTCCTTACCCACATAAGAGAACAAACTTGGGTAACCATAGCAAGACTACCAGATATACCTCCCCCAAGTGCTCTTTTTAGTGATTTTTGAAATAATGAATCATCTTTATTTGTCATATTATATTTGGTTGGTTGATAAAATATACATATAAGAAATATTTTTATCTTAAAATTAATAAATTAAAATCGATAGGAAATAAGTTTAATTAAATTAAATTTAATTAAATTAAATTAATAGTTGATAACATAAAATGAATGATCCTCTACTAAATCGTCTTCATCCTGATGGTTATGAACCTATGGATATTGATAAAGACCAAACGATATCAGATTATTGTATAAAATATAAAAATCGCCTAAATTATGATATGGAAATTTACAACAAACTTTATAATAATCCTCTTTGTGGTAAGGTAAAAGAGTTGATTATACTAACTACTGAAACTGATAGGAGAATTTTTAAAAAATCAAATTCAAAAACTTCTACAGGGACACGGTATCTAGTTATTAAAGGACAAGAAATTCTGGCTGTATATGAACAGTTTAAAAGGGAAGGAAAACATCATTTTTATCACGGATATACAGTTCCTGTTAAATGGGAAATGTACAGCAAAGAGACTATTCCATATCTTATAGAAAATTATAAAGAACTTGTGCCCCAATTGGTGAATAGAATAAAAAATTGATAATAAATATTTGTTTAAATAGGACTGGTAAATTATTATCACACTTAATAATAATAGATATGTCAAATTCTGATATTTTAGAAAATTCAAAGAAGTGTATACAAAAAACTTTAGAAATAAAGGAAATATTAAAAAACAATAAATTACCAAAGGTCAACAAAAAATCTGCTCAATTTTATAAGAAATTAACAAAAAAAATAAAACAAATATATCCAAAAATTTTATCAAATGATAAAAAATTTGGCAAATGTAGTGGAAGTATTAATCCAAATTTATTTTCTTCATTTTTAGATTTGAAAACTAGAGAAGAAATAAATAATAATACATGTTTAATAAAAATCAATGATAATATTAAAATTTTTTCTAATGCAAATAATCAATTAAGTGATTCTATTATTAAAACTATATTTTCACGAACTTCATTATTAGAAGAATTTTTTTCAAAAAAGGTATCTGATTTAACTATTTCATTGTCAAAAGATTTAAGACAATTACCTGAATATAAAATTCAATTGAAACCAAAAAATATTAATGGTGGATGGACATATTTTACGAGTAATGAAACTGGTGTAGTAATATATAGATTAGAAGAATTTGCGAAAGTTTTACTTCATGAATTATTACATTCATTTGAATTTGAAATTTCCTCTAATTCATCCGAAATATATTCACAAAAAATAAAAGAAATTATAGAATATGATGCTGATCTTAAATTAATTAATGAAACTTTTATAGAACTTGGGGCAAATATATTAAATTCAGTATTGATACCAATTGAAACAAATAAATATAATTTTTCTAAAATTTTAGAAAATGAAAGATATTGGTCATTGTATCAAGCAGCAAAATTAATAGTTCATTATGGATTTAGTAATTTCTACGAATTTTTAAAATATAAAAAATGTATGAATATCTCATCTAATAAAGAAATATGTGAAAGGAAATGTAAAAAAAAAGAGAATGGAAAATGTGTCTTAAGTGATAAACATCCAATTATTACTGAAAGTACAAATTTTGTTTCATATATAATTAATAGAGCAATTGCATTTTATTTAATAAATGATTATACACAAATTCTCATAGATATTACCAAAAGTAAATCAAATAATATTTCATTATTATTTGATGTAAATAACAATGAAGATAGTATTAAATTTGTTAATTTAATTTTAGATGGTTATTCAAACAAAGGATTTATAACAACCATTGATTTTTTAATAAGATATATAAAAAAAAATGAGTTTGATAAAATGTATATTTCTTCTAAAGAATTTAATGTTTATAATTCTGTCAGAATGTCAGCATACGAACTAGATTATAATTGAGTTATAAATATATAAAATCAAACATAAGATAAAAATTATTAAAAATAGATTTATTTGATAATTATGGGATTATTTATGATGAATAATTCCAGAGTTATCAACATGTCAGGAGCCTGCCGTTTACCAGGTACCCCCGAGCAAAAAGAATTCGACAAGAAAGAATATTTGATGTGGCCATTTTACCCTGAACTCCCAATTCTACCAAAGGATATAGAGAACATCATTATTGATTATCTCTATCAACTCTCACACAGTGAATTGTTTGTAAAATGTGAAAGAACAATTCATAATATGTCTTATGAGCATATTATGGGATCTTCAATATCATGGAGATTCCAACCAGAAACTATGAGTTTGCCAACTTGTAACACTCAAGAATTGATTCAATATGATTCATTTCCAGAAATAAATGGATTAGAAATTAATCATCAATATTGTTTACAACTTACTGATGGTAATTTTGTTCCATGTTCGATTAAACACACCTATATTAATCATGTAGCAGAATATTTTCTTGAAGAGGATGTAGAAGAAGTAGATAATTTCTAGATTTCTAGATTTCTATATAATATTAAGGACTGACTTTTATTAAATTTTTCAAAGATTTAAATCGGCAAAGAAATCGCATTATATCTTTCATTTTCAAGAGTTCTTAACATTACACCTAATGGTGAAATATCGCTACCTTCCAATACTGATTTTAGTATAGAAGTACTAAAACCAGATATTAATGCTGTATTATCATCTCCGATAGTAACCGGAAAATCTTTAGTATTTGCCCTAACATTCCAAAATATAATTTGTGGAATTTTGTAACCATATTTTTGATATTTTCTTTTGATTTTTTCATAATTTGACAAATATTTATTACTAGTTGCATTAAATTGCATATCAGAGATTACAAATAATTTGTCAGGCATATCTTCCTGTTTTAATCCAACAGTTTTATCTGGATATACATATTCTCTAGCGTGTTTTAATATATTATCAAAAGCACATTGGAAATTTGTAGTCCCACCCCATGGAAATTTATGTGAATCTGTTAAAAATTCTAAAGATGATAATAAAGTTTCATCTGGAACTTTAACAAAATGTGATTGTGTTTCAAATGTAATTATTAAATTTTTAAATGCTTCGCTGGTACATTTTGAAATAATTAAACCTAATGCTAAAGAAACTTTAATAGCATTATCTCCCATCATAGAACCTGACGTATCAGACATTACAATTGATTTACCTAATGAACCCATTTTTTTAACATCATCAATCATATTTTCCCATTGTTTTTCAAGAATTGGATTAATTTCTGACTCGTTATTATATGAAATACTATATCCATATCCATATGATCCTTCGTGAATTGTTTTTAAATATTCTCCAACAATTTCATGAGGATTAAGTGTAGATGTATTAATTTTTGCTTTATTATTTACTAAATTTTCAACATATTCATCCCATTGAGGACAATTTTTTTCAAAAGCCTTTTTTAAATGTTTCATTGCTTGTGATGGAACGTGTTCTAAATTAATTTCCCCCCATTTCTTCCCACTCATTTTTGTTTCTACGATGTCAATATAATTTCGCAAAGAAGTTATGTAAACTTTACGTAAATCTTTGTATGATATATTCATATTTTTGGCAACCTTTCTAAAAACACCCTTTAAAGAACGATCTAATGATGAATTTTCACTAGGTAGCCACTTTGCCAATAATGAAACTCTTTTTCCTTCTTTACTATTAGTCATATCTTCGTTTAATTGATCACATATAAAATCTAACATTATTTTTTCTAGTTCGGTTCCCATAAAACAAACAATCATATCATCCCAACGACCATAAGTAGAAATATGTTTCATATTATGTTGGGCGACTAATGGATAATTTTTAATTAACCATTTCATTTGAGTTCTAAAAATATTTCGTTCTCCTGAACCACCTCTAATATCACGTGCATGAAATAAATTTTTTAATGCTAATAATTTATTTTCATTATATGCATCACGAAAAAGACGGACAGAACTTCTTTCATCAATACCACGAACCATTTTAGCAAAATAATCTAAATTATTATTAAATGTTGTTGCGTTACTAATTGCCCCATTTTCCGTTAAACATTTACTATTATCTGCCAATACGTCATTATAAAATAACATATTCAAAGATTTTTGGAAATAATAATTCATTATGTAGAATATTTCAATTATAATAGATAATTATATTTATATGAATATTTCATTATATTTCAATTTTATTATTAGATATAATATTAAAATTGAAATATTTCAATGCTATCAAAAAACATCACGAAAAATCTCGCAAATTCTTAACTTATAATAATGTTTGTCGTTATTTCAAATTATGACTTTGCAGATAATTTAGCACCAAAATTTCATTATCCAAAAGAAATTGAAAGAAAAATTAAAAAAGAACCTACAAAACATCTTGGTTCTTTTACAACTTACACTGATAAAAAAACTGGAAATGTTAGAATTTATAAGGATGAACTAGAATCTGATACAAATTTAACTATTACGATTGATAAACTTGAAGAAATTGAACTTTCTGATTTGTCACCAAAGAAGAAAAAAATAACTGATAATTGGGAACTTGTATAATATACTATTTATTTAGGGACTTATTTTAACTATTTTACATTCTAACTAAAAAACGACCACATTGAATTGATTTACTTCTACGTTTTTCTTTATATGCTATAGCATTTATTACAATTTGCTCAAAATATAATTTCTTTTCGAGAATTTCTTCTGGATCATAATAAATATACACACATGTATTTAAATCTTCTCTTATGGTTAATTTTTTAGGAACTTTCATTCTTATAAATAAATCTGTATATTTTCCCAATAATTTATACAATTTATTATAATTATCCATTAGTCATAAACACAATATATAAAATCAAACACAAGATAAAAATTTTATTTTTTGTAACCGATATTTAAATCAATTTTAGTTTTATATAAAATTTACATCTATAAATTTATCATCTTCCATATTCATTCGTAATAATTTTTTACCTCCGGCATTTAACATAGTAAATCCTTTCCAAATTTTCCTGTAACTAGAATGAAGATGTCCATTTATAATAGCAAGAATATTATAATCTTTTATAACTTGATAGAATTGTTCTTTTTCTTTATCACTCCACCAATCTGAAAATGGTTCCTTAATCGTATTATAATGATAAAATATGATAATTGGATAATTCTTATTTTTGGGTAAATGCTTTCTTAAAAATTTTAAATTTGTAGGATAAATTCCTAATGAAATGAATAAAATATTATTACGAGTATATGTATAACAACCAGAATAGTTCATCCATATCCATGGATAATATGTAGCATTATGTTTTTTTTTTATATATTTAAACACTGGTTTATAAAAGTATGGATGTCCTGTATAAGTATCATGATTTCCAATAGTTAATAAAACATCAATTCCAGATTTTTCAATCGGTTCGACCCAATTCTTAATCATTGGATTTAATTCATCTTCTTTGTTTTTTCTCCAACATAAAAAAGATTTACCATCAGTTCCATATTCTGTTAAATCACCTGCTGATATAACCATTTGAACATTATGTTCATCTTTCATATTAATGATTTGTTGAACTTGATCTTTCTTATCTTTTCTAATATCAACGCCACTTACAGATTTAAGGGAACCAAAATGTAAATCAGAAGATAATATAATCGACCATTTTGTTTTATTATCTGTCATATTTGTTATAATATAAAAATAGATAAATTTTAAATAAAAATTAACCTTTAATTAAATAAGAATAATATGATTATTCTAATCATAAAATGTTTTCCTTACTATCCTCATTTGTCTTATTTGCCGCTGTAGGTTTATCTTCTGCTGACCGAAATTTATGTCAATGTGAATGCTCTGATAATTTTGATATTTTTAAAGAACAATATAATAAAGTTTATGCTAATTCTGAAGAAGAAATGTATAGACGAATTGTATTTAATAATAATTATAATCGTATTCAAGAACATAATGGAAATGAAGAAAATAGTTTTCAATTAGAAATGAATCAATTTGGAGACTTATTATCTCATGAATATCATAATAAAAATACTTATTATCATTTAAGAGAACAACCAATCGTTTCAACAAATACTTTTATTGAAATTGATACTGATGTTGTAGATGAAATTGATTGGAGAAGTCAAAATGCTGTTACACCAGTAAAAAATCAAGGACAATGTGGTTCTTGTTGGGCTTTTTCTACAACTGGTTCATTAGAAGGATTAAATGCTATTAAAACAGGAAAATTAGTAAGTTTTTCAGAACAACAATTAATGGATTGTTCTAAACCAGAGGGAGATCAAAGTTGTAATGGTGGTTTAATGGATTATGCTTTTCAATATGTTATTGATTCTAAAGGAATTTGTACAGAAGAAGAATATTCTTATGAAGGAAAGGATGAGGATACTTGTAGAGTATGTGATAGAGTAATGACTATTGCTGGATTTACAGATGTTGATGAAAATAATGAAGATGCTTTAAAACAAGCAGTTTCTCAATTACCAGTAAGTGTTGCTATTCAAGCAAATACTTTTGAATTTCAATTTTATCGTGGTGGAGTATTTACAGGAAATTGTGGAAATCCATCTTCATATGAATTGGATCATGGTGTATTAGCAGTAGGTTATGGAACAGATAATGGTCAAGATTACTGGATTGTAAAAAATTCTTGGGGAGCAACATGGGGAGATAAAGGATATATTCGTTTAGCAAGAAATGTAGAAGAAAAACAAGGAAAATGTGGAATTGCTATGCAACCCTCTTTTCCAGTAAACGAATAAATTAATTTAAATATATTATGCTTTTATCTAATATAATATTATAAAATAATATATTAGATTTATCTTATTGTTATTTCTGTAGGAATTTCATGACCTGTAAATATATTATATTTACATAATGGGCAAATCGGGTTTTTGATTAACCATCTTTTAATACATTTTACATGATACCTATGTTCACACATTAATTTTACAATATTATTATCATCATTAAAATAATTTAAACAAATTACACATTGTTCTGAACTAACTATTTCATTTTTAGGAATTAGAATCATATGTTGTCTAATTTGACGAAGTCTTTCTCTTCTTTGACGAAGTATTGCTCTTCTTTGAAGATGATTAATTCGATTCCTCCTTATTATTCCAATCCTTTCTGAATTTCCAAAAAAAAGAAGGAATAGAATAAGTATTATTAAAATAACTGTAGAAAATTCTTTATTGGGATGATTTGATACATTTATCAATATTGTTAATATTATCAACCCAATTATACAAAAAATTATTGTAATTTTTCTACAATTTACCATAGTAATTTTATATTAATAAATTAATAATCAATTTTACAAAAGTATAATTAATTTAAAATATATTATTCTTTTATAATTTTATCTAATATAATATTATAAAATGAACAATTTTGAAAACTTTTATAATCGTCATTTTGACAAAAATTTTGACAATTGTGTTTTAGAATATGATTTACAAAAATATCCTTTTCAATCATGGGTTTTAGAACAATTACAATCTTATGGTATAGATATCAAAAATATAGAAGATTTTACTAACTTACACAAAATTATGGATCCAAAGGATTTACCACAATTAACTAAATTTTTAATCAAGGCAACTGATAAAATTGAATTCAAAACTATGATAAATAATTTTTTAGACGAATACATAAGAACAAAATATCCAAGTGGAACTGAATTTATGGTTCAAAGATACGTAAATTTAAGAATTGTTTTCCCTAACCAAGATAAATTCGGCCAAGTTTTGATTTGGCACCAGGGAATATGGGTCGGGAATGGAACTGGTTTGAGAACAATTTGGTTGCCAATTACAAAAGCATATGAAGGAAATACTATGCAAATGATTGGACTTGAAAAATCCAAAGAAATTACAAAAAAAACTTGTAAATCTGATTGGAGTCATACCAAAATTGCAGAAGAATGTGAAAAACATTCCTTTCCAGTAACATTAAAACCAGGACAAGGGCATTTATTTACACAAATATACGTTCATGGAAATGTACCAAATAGAACTAATATCACAAGAATGAGTATGGATTGTCGTATTTTATTTAAAAATTCTCAATATTATAGGAAATTACCAGGTGGTTATTTTAGATTATTTGAAGATTTAAAATCAAATGATTCTAATATTGACAACAATAAATTTTTTTTAAGTTATTCTGAAAACAATACTAAATTTACACAAAATATTCCCATTCATTTACAAAGATTACAAATAAAAGAATATTGTTCAAAATACAATATATCTTTCAAATTTGAACAAGTAGAACTTAATGGTTTATATCACGCACCAGTTTTGCAAGGACTTATCGCAAAAGATAAACCAGAAGCTTTACTTATGTTTTCCATTTATGCTCTCCCAGATAATGAAGAAAAAAGAAATTATATATTAGATTTATTTATTGATAATAATGTAGAAGTCCATTTTGTAAATGAAAATTTGATATTGCGAACACCGGACGATCGTAATAAAATAAAAAAAATAAGAAATTTTACTTCAGATTATTCTTCTCCTATTGAAGAATTATCTAAAATTTTAGAAATTAATTAATTTACCGAACAACAATCTGTAAAGGTATTTCATTATCCACGTGTTCTGGATTATCATCTAAAGATTCGTCATCATTTGATGATAATACATTATATTTACATAATGGACAAATTGTTTTTTCCATTAACCATTTTTCAATACAGATTTGATGATATTTATGCTCACACTCTAATTTTACAACATTATTATTATAATAATAATCATCCAAACAAATAACACATTTTTCTGAATGTGTTATTTCCGCTTCATTGACTGATGAAATATATTGCCGAATAATATTTATATCAGGTCTATCAGACATTTCTTGATTTGCGTTATTTATCTCTCGCTCTCGCCTAAATTCTCTTCTCATCAATCTTCTAGAATATCCTCTATCCATTTTTAGTATAATAAATAAAAAAAGAATAACAAAAAACATCATAGGCAATCTATCATTTACATTATCTGAAGTTCCAAACCATACAATAAGCCATAATAATCCTAGCATACCAAAAAATTGAACAAAAAATTTTGTAACATCGCAACAAACACTCATTTTAAGATTAGTTATTATAAAATATATAAATTCAATTTTGTTTACCAATCTAAATCTTTATTTGAACAACCACTTCCTGAACCACAACCTTTATTTTCTGTTTTAACAGTTGCTTGTTTTACCAATTCCGAAAAACCTTTGTCTTTATATTTTTTATATAATCCAATAACACCACCATTTTCGTATATAGTTTCTTCAATTGATGACATCGTAAATAGATATTGCTTATTATCTACAATAACTTTTCTATCTTGAACATTTACTTGAATTTGTGTCATTTCTGTTAAATTATTATAAAATTCTTCATCTTTAATTATAACACCCAACATGTTTAATGTTAGTAAATTTCTATAAAAAATAAAACTAAATGATTTAGCAATAATACATTTTACTCCGGCAATTTTAAGGCAACTCACAGCCTCTTCTCTACTTGATCCAGATCCCCAGCCTTTTCCTGCTACTATGATGTCGTGACCTAATTTAAGTTTATCCATAAATTCTGGACGATAATAATAAAATGATTTATTTGCTAGATGTTTTCCTCTGAAGACAATGAATGGAGCTGGTATTATTATATCGGTATCAATATCATCTCCGAATATTTGAGGTAATCCTCGTATAATTTCTTGTTCATTATTATCAATATTTTGTTTTTGTTCTTCATCTTCATCTTCATCCATAACAATTATTGGATTTGGTTCTATAATTTGTACAGGTCGTAATCGTTTTGATTCAGTTAAATCATTATACAATACTTGGTCAATATCATTGATATATTTCCGAGGATCAGTAATAGTCATATTAAAACTACTAGCAGCAACAGTACAAGCAGACGCTAAATTGCCAATGCTGCCTTTTCCCATTCTATTACGGAAATTTCGGTTTTGACTCGATAACCAAATTTCTCCTGGTAATGCTTTTTGGTGAGAAATACCCAAACATAACGAACAACCAGGAGCGTCAACACGAAACCCAGCTTGTCTATAGATATTTAATATACCAATCCGTTCTAAATAATTAGACATTATTACTGAACCAGGTGTCAAAATACGTTGATATTGTACTTCAGTTTCTGTTCTATTCTTGGGTTTAAGAGAATATTTTTTCATCATTACATCTAGTAAAAGACCAGCTAATATAATTTCTCCTTGAGTACTAGTACAACTCCCGATAAAAACCCCATCTAAATACTTGATGGTATCGCATACTTTTACACCATTATCGATAATTGGTTCGTAAAGTTGAGGATCTGAAATTAGGTAGCAATTATCGGGTTCAGGAT